>CEOC01067220.1_pt1 | contig 10851 bp, 7 predicted proteins | sample 356191 | NCBI WGS metagenome assembly CEOC01 (sample SAMEA2619952, study PRJEB7988) | marine metagenome | biome: marine biome (ENVO:00000447); feature: deep chlorophyll maximum layer (ENVO:xxxxxxxx); material: "saline water (ENVO:00002010), including plankton (ENVO:xxxxxxxx)" | depth 17 m
ACAGCACGGATTTCCTCCGGTTCTCCACCAAGGAAACTCTTGGTGTTATGAAAATAAACCTTGAGATCCGTTACTTCCACTAAAGGCATATTAGTTTCTGAATAAGAATCGTTTTTAAGGGGGCTGGGCGACTCTAATTTCCGGAGCAGCTTTTCTGCTTCTTTATTTTCATAAATTTCAATCGTACCATCAGCACACTGTTTGGTTTCTAGAAAATCATCTACTGTCGGAAGGGTTTGATATTTACAATCAAGAGTTGGTCTACATGCAAGAAGACCTTTAACATAGGGATGTTTTGGATCTTGAAAAATATCTGTAACCTTACCTTGTTCAACGACTTTACCGCGGTACATCACCACAATCCGATCTGCAATTTCTGCCACCACGCCAAGGTCGTGAGTGATAAAAAGTACCGAAACACCCAATTCTTCTCGCAGGGATTTAAGGATTTGTAAAATTTTAGCCTGAACCGTTACATCCAGAGCAGTAGTAGGTTCATCAGCGAGGAGAAGGTCCGGTTTCGTAACCAATGCCATGGCAATCATTACCCGCTGTCGCATTCCTCCGGAAAATTCATGAGGAAAGGAGCTGGCTCTTTTGGCTGCATCACGGATACCAACCTTTTCCATCATTTCAACAGCCTGAGTCTCGGCCTCTTGTTGGGATAAATTTTCATGAATGATCAGTGGTTCCGCTACTTGCTCAAGAATTGTCATAAACGGATTCAGGCAACTCATCGGATCCTGAAAAACCATTGATATCTTTTTTCCGCGAAGAGATCGTAAAGCATCTTTCGGTAGCTTTAACAGATTCTCTTGCTGTAGCTGAATATGTCCCCCTTCAATCCGAGCTGGTGGCTGAGGGAGAAGGCCAAGTATGGAATGGCAAGTAACAGATTTGCCGGAGCCTGATTCACCGACAACACCCACAATTTCACCTTTTTCAATTGAGAAGGAGACATCGTCCACTGCACGAATTGTTCCTGAGCGCGTATGGAAATAGGTCTTAAGATTTTTAATTTCCAGAAGTTTCATCAGTCTTTGGCGGCTTTGGGGTCGAGTGCGTCTCGCAGACCGTCTCCGAGGAAATTCAGGGCGAGTAAGGTCAAGCTAAAGAAAAGTCCTGGGAAGAAGATCAGCCATGGTGCAATATCCATTTTTTCTGATCCTTCTTTAATTAAGCTTCCCCATGAACTCATAGGTGCTTGGACCCCAAGACCCAGGAAGCTAAGGACTGCTTCCAGAAGCATCACGGCTGGCACCGTGAGTGTTGCATACACGATTACGGGCCCAAGCAAATTCGGTAGGATGTGACGAAACAGAACCCGCGAATGGGAATAACCTAGGGCACGGGCGGCTTCGATAAATTCTGCTTTTTTGAGGGTAAGGGTTTGGCCCCGGGTAATGCGTGCCATGGTCAGCCACTCGACTGCACCAATGGCAATAAAAAGAAGAATAAAATTTCTTCCAAAAAGAACCATGAGTAAGATTACAAAAATCGTAAAGGGTAGGGAGTATAGGATATCCACTAATCTCATCATGAGAGCATCTATTTTGCCACCGAGATAGCCTGACGTCATACCATACGCAACCCCTATGACCAAAGAAACAGCTGTGGCAAGAAATCCTACAGCCAATGAAATCCTGCCGCCATGAAGAACGCGTGCAAAAAGATCTCTTCCCAAATTATCTGTTCCGAAAAGAGAATCAGCACCAGGTTGGGCAAAGGTGTTGTTGAGATCCTGTTCTTGGTAACTGAAGGTTATGATTTCGGGTCCCAGGATAGTGAGTAATGAGATGAAGATGAAAAAATAAAGACTGATGGTGGCTAGTCGATTCGCACGAAGTCTAATCCACGCGTCTTTCCAAAGGGAAGAGCCACTCGGGTCTTCGGATATAAAGTCCTTTGATTTTGCACTTTCGATACTCATCGGTCTCTTGATTTTGGATCGAGGCTTGCCTGAATCATATCAACCACAAGATTCAAAATGATAATTAAGCAGGCGTAAAATAGGACTGTGCCCAACACCATGGTGTAATCACGGTTAAACGCTGCAGTTACAAAAAACCGGCCTAATCCTGGAATGAAAAATATACTCTCAATGATGAATGAGCCGCTAATCAGACCGGCAAAAGCGGGGCCTAGAAAAGTCACCACTGGGAGCAGTCCCCCTTTTATTGCATGTCGTAAGACAACCCGAATGGGAGAAGCACCTTTAGCCCGGGCTGTTCGAATGTAGTCTTGGTTCAAAGTTTCGAGCATGCCTGCCCGTGTAAGTCTGGCAATATAGGCTCCATAAAAAAGACCAAGAGTAAGAGAGGGCAGAATCATATCTGCGAAAGAATACCAACCAAGAGGTGGGAGCCAGCCAAGCCAAGAGGAGAAGAATAAAATGAGAAGGGGACCAAGAACAAAAGTAGGCAGACAAATTCCCAGCATGGCTGTCGTCATCAGACAATAATCATAGGCTGAATTTTTACGAAGAGCAGCTATGACTCCCGCGGGTAACCCCAAAACTAAGGCGATTATAAGAGAAAAAAGTCCCAACTGTGCAGATACCGGGAATGCTTTGGCAATTAATTCCGAGACTTCCCATCCCATGTATTTGAATGAAGGACCCAGGTCACCTTGCAAAAGATTACCAAGATACAAAAAATACTGTTCGTGCAGGGGTTTTTCCAAACCAAAATGTGCTTCCAGCTTTTCCTTAATCTCCTCAGGAATATTTTTTTCTGCATCAAAAGGGCCACCGGGAGCCAATCTTGTCATAAAAAAAGTAAGAGTGGCTATAACGAACAAGGTGGGTATTGCCTGAAGAATTCGAGCTAGGATAAACTTAATCATCAGTTATTACTTCCAGGAGTCTCGAGGCGCACATATTTATAAGGATGATGGTCCAAAAGGGTAGGGTGCCACCCTTTGACCGTTGGACTTCGTAAAGTCACATGCACATAGAAATAAATGGGAAGAATAGGTGCATGCTCAGAGAGCAATTTTTCACATTCTTCAAAGTACGAAAATCTTCTTGCAGGATTCGATTCCTTGGCGGCCATCTCAAGTAGATCATCATAGCGTTTATTTGACCAACCGGTATTATTATGACCATCTCCTGTTCTCCACATGTGGAGGAAGGTATTCGCATCTACATAGTCACCAATCCACCCCGCACGGGCGAGTGCGAAGTCACGCTTTTCAATAGTCGAAAGGAAAACTTTCCATTCCATGTTGAGGAGCTGAATATCAGCACCCAAGTGAGTTTTCCACATTCCCTGTAGTGCTTCCGCAACCTTTTTATGACCTTCAGAGGTATTATATTTGAGTTCTATCTTGGGCAGGGATTTTAGCCCTTTGTCATCAAGATAGTCTTGGATCAATGTCTTCGCCTTTTGTGGATCAAAGCGAAATCGAGATTCTGGTGAAAAGCCTCCAGTTCCCGGAGGTGTAAAACAGCGGGCCGGCACTTGTCCACCTTTGGTTACTTTTTCCACAATAGCTTGTCGGTCAGTTGCTAGATTGAATGCAAGTCTCACGCGGACATCATCAAAGGGTGGTTCCTCAAGATTAAAACGGTAAAAGTAGGTTCCCAGATAGGGTTCGAAATGAATCAATTCAGGATGCTTTTGTTTAAGAAAATCAATCCGATCTGAAGATACAGTTTGAGTAAGGTGAAGAAAGCCGGACCGAAATGCACGTTCTTCAGTGTCGGCACTTTCAATTGGATAAAAACGAATGGCTTCCAGTGAGACAGTCTCAGCATCCCAGTAATTAGGATTCTTTTTGACTTCAATAACTGAATTTACCTTATGTTCCGAAAGAATAAAGGGTCCATTCCCGACATAATTCCCGGGCCTTGTCCAAGGTGTTCCTTGTTTTTCAAAAGCATCAAACTTTTCGATGGTAGGGGGATGGGCCGGAAACCAACTGTAATGATTTAGCAGTTCGAGAAAATAAGGCATTGGGTTTTCGAGGGTTAATTGGAGAGTATGATTATCAATCGCAGTAGCACCCACCTCGGCTTCATCCCAGCTCAAATTACCCATTATTGGACGAATTTTCGCTTCCGTTCCGTTTTCGTCAAATATTTCGATGGACTGATACGAGGAGTAGTTTTTGCCAGCTTCTAGGATTTGAATATTGGTTATTGATCCTGATGCGTCGGTCTCTAGTTGACCAAGGAAACCGGTTCCTGAGCCAGTCAAAGAAACTTTCGATCCGCTAGAGTAGCTGTTGCCTGGGTCCAAAATTTCGAAACTTAGAATTCGGCCTCCCTCATGGTATTTCCGTGCGTTTTTAAGACCGTGCAACATGCTTGCATATTGGGATGCAAGATAGGGATTAAGAATTCGCCTGTAAGAATATACGAAATCATTCGCTGTGACTGGGTCTCCGTTACTCCACTTAGCGTTTTTTCGAAGATAAAAAGTGTACACTCGACCATCTTTAGAGATATCCCATTTTTCTGCTACACCCGGGAGTGGTTTGAGGGTTTTCGGGTCTTCACTTACCAGACCCTCAATGAGAGCAGTGATTACATTGTGAGCCGAAACACTGCTTGCCAGATGAGGATCAAGATATTGGGGTTCGGAACCCAGGCCAAAATGAAGAATTTTTTCTTCGATCGCATTTTCAACATTACTGGGAGCCGAGCACCCTCCTATGGATATAAGTATCAGAGCCAGCCAAGTAGATTGGTGGAATACCCATTTAAAGTAGTCATATGAAAAATAAAGTTCGATAACATGAAAAGTGCTGAGGCTTATACACTTGGCAAGCAAAAGCATGAGAGAATGATTCAGTTTTTAATGGTTTGTCTTTGAATTGTTGAGCCAGTGTGCATAGGAATAAAGCGTTTTCATGCGTGATTATTTCATAAGAAGAATGTTGCTGATTCCTCCCACCCTTTTGGGGATCAGTGTTTTGGTCTTTGCCATTACTCGTTTGGCTCCAGGCGGGCCATTGGAGCAAGCCATGATGCAAATGCAACAGGTTTCGCAGGATGGAGGAGGAGGACAGGGTATGGGGTCCGATCAAGCTCTTTCGCAGGAACAACTGGAGCAGATGAAGCGCCTTTACGGTTTTGATAAGCCACACTGGGAAGCTTATCTTGTTTGGCTCGGTGTTATGCCAAGGGAAACCGAGTTTCGCCAGATAAGGTTCTCGAATTTCGAAAATCAACTTTCCGAAAGAGTCCGTATCCCAACTTTTCATCTCTCTGAGTTGGATTGGGATGAAGATGGGTATGTGCAGAGGCATGAAATTCCGGCTCACATTTCATCTTACATTAAATTTGATTCAATCGATCAGAACAGGGATGGAGAAATAGACGGAATTGAGGCTGATCGGGTGCTTGGATGGATTGAGGGAGCCAGGGAAAAAGTGCTTATTCGTAGAGATGAATCAGGCCAAGCTTTTTTGGTAAACTACAATGAACTGCTTGGTAATTGGAGTATCCGAATGAGGGACCAGCAAGAGGCCACACAAAATGCCCCACCGATCGCAGAGCTTTTCATGACTCGATATGAGGGAGTACTGCAGGGTAACTTCGGGCAATCAACCAGGTATGGTGAATCCGTCCTTCAGGTTATAGCTGAACGTTTGCCTGTTTCCACTTACTTCGGTCTGCTAACATTTTTTATTACCTATTTAATTTGTATTCCCCTCGGTGTCTTTAAGGCAGTCCGACACAATCAATTATCGGATGATCTTACCTCGATCCTCATTTTCGTGGGTTACGCGGTGCCTGGCTATGCCCTTGGCTCTTTGTTGCTTCTCTTTCTCTCCGTGAATATGGATTTACTACCTATGGGTGGTTTGGTTAGTGATCGTTACGAAGAACTCGGCACATGGGACAGGCTGGTGGATTTGCTTTCTCACACCATACAGCCTTTGTGTTGCTATTTAATCGGCGGTTTTGCCTTTGTTACCATGCTAATGAAAAATCATTTGATGGATAATCTTTCGGCTGATTATGTCCGCACGGCAATGGCCAAAGGTGTCTCCTTTAAAAATGCAGTGCGTAAACATGCCTTAAGAAATTCTCTTGTGCCCTTGGCTACCAATGTCGGTCACCAGGTTACCCTTTTTGTCACAGGTTCTTTTTTAATCGAGACCATATTTGATATCGATGGATTCGGCCTTCTTGGCTTTAATTCAGTTATAGACAGGGATTATCCCGTGGTAATGGGAATACTCACTTTATCTGCAACCTTGATGCTTTTAGGAAATATTCTGTCTGATGCTCTGGTTGCCCTCGTCGATCCGCGGGTTCGTTTTGAATAAATTTAGATGTTTCAGCTTAATCCACTAACCAAGAAGAAATTACGGCGTTTCCGTTCGATCAAACGGGGCTACTGGTCTTTTTTGATTCTTGTTTTTCTCTATCTTATTAGCCTGGCTGGAGAACTCTTGGTCAACAAGAGAGCACTGGTTGTGTATTATGCGGGTGATTTTTTCTTTCCCACTTATGGAGAGCAATTTAGTGGTAAGGATTTTGGCCTGGGTTACGATTACGAAGTCGATTACCGAGAATTGAAAAGAAAATTTGCAAAAGAAAATAAGGACAACTGGGTTCTGATGCCAATGGTGCCGTATGGTCCCTATGAAATGGATTATCGATTGGAGGGATCCAACGGATTTTCGCCGCCTAATTTTGAAAGAAGTCATTATTGCGGTACCGATAAAACAGAAAGGGATGTTCTCGCTCGTTTACTTTACGGCTTTCGTATCGCGATGACCTTTGCGATGGGTTACCTCGTGCTTACCTATCTCATTGCTGTTGCGGTTGGCAGTTTCATGGGATATCTCGGAGGTAAAAGTGATATGCTGGGTCTCCGGTTCGTGGAAATTTGGGCCAATGTGCCCTTTCTTTATATGGTGATTATTTTGGTTTCCGTGATGCCTGGAGGCTGGGGAATCGGTTGGCAGGTGTCTTCGCTTTTAATCATTATGGTACTGTTTTCATGGACTGGTATGACATACTACATTCGGGCTTCTGTTTATAAGGAAAAAGCTAGAGATTACATATCGGCAGCTAAGGTAATTGGAGCCGGTCCCTTTCGCATTGTATTTAAACATTTACTTCCCAATGTCGTTTCCACCCTGGTGACCTTTGCCCCTTTTACAATTGCCGCAGCGATTTCTTCAATCACGGCACTCGACTTTCTCGGATATGGGCTTCCCCCACCTACCCCGAGTTGGGGAGAACTCCTCAAGCAAGGAGTAAATAATCTCCGGACTGCTCCCTGGATTGTGGTATCAACGGTGACTGCACTGGTTTTTACCCTAACCCTCGTGACTTTCGTTGGTGAAGCAATTCGCGAGGCTTTTGATCCTAAGAAATTTTCCACTTACGAATGATATGAATAAAGCAAAGTACCTGATTCCCTTATTGTTTCTTTTAACGAATTTATTTTTTTCGGGCTGCGATAATCCCAAGCTTAAACCTCCGCGATCGGATAGTCCTTCCAAGGAAGAAAAAACAGGTCAGAAGGGAGAGATGATTGATCGGGAATTCGCCCGTGAATTAGCCCGTGAGTTTGGAAAGGAATTTGCCATCGAGTTTGCCAGGCAAATGAAAGGAGCAGGATCTTTTTCTCTGACTGAGATTAACGGGTCTGTTGAAAAAAATTCATCGGGTGGGTCATCAGGCATTTTAAATGACCGCGGAGAGGCACACCCTCTGCTAGCTGGCTGCTCAGAGGATGTCTTGGAATTTTATCAAAAACATTCGGATTGTTTTTCTATAGCTTCGACAGGTGATATCCCTGCTGATTTGAACTGGCAGGAAGGAACTGATGAAAAAGAATTTTCTTCCCCGGATGCACAGAAAGGCGGAACCTGGGAAGTGTTTATGAGAGATTTTCCTCGTACGCTTCGCACAATTGGTCCTGATGCAAACGGGGCTTTTCGAAGTTATCTTCTCGATTACAATGTGATGAGCCTTACGCACGCTCATCCTAACTCGGATGGATATTATCCAGGGCTTGCGAATTCCTGGGCGGTTGGTGAAGACGGGAGAACAGTGTACTTTAAGCTAGATCCAAAGGCCCGCTACAGCGATGGGGAAAATGTGAAGGTGTCGGACTTTTTCTTCTTCTTTTACTTTATGAGAAGCAAGCATATCCAGGCACCCTGGTACAACGATTTTTATGGTAAGGATAAATTTCAAAAAGTTACCCTCTATGATGAAAATACTCTCTCAATCACATTTTATAAGGCAAAGCCTGATATTGTTGAAAGAGTCTCCATCCGTGCCAAGCCGGAGCACTTTTACGGCGAGTTGGATGGCGAATTTCTCAGCAAATATCAATGGAATCCGGAGCCAACCACAGGTGCCTATGTTGCGTTGCCTGAGAATGTGGACAAGGGTAAGTCAATTACTCTCGTAAGGCAGGAAGACTGGTGGGCCGACCAAAAGCGATTCTTTCGTTATCGCTTTAATCCGGAAAAAATAAAAGTCAGTGTAGTCCGCGACTACAACAAAGCTTTTGAAATCTTTCTCAAAGGTGGAGTGGATATGTTTGGTTTGGCGAAAACGGAATTTTGGTATGACAAGCTACCCGATGATCATCTACTCGTTAAAAATGGCTATCTTTCCAAGGTGACATTTTTTAATCAGACGCCTCCGCCCTCCTATGCACTAAGAATCAACTCACAAAAAGCTCCCTTCGATGATTTAAATGTCAGGATTGGTTTTCATCACGCGATGAATTTTGACATGGTATTAGAGAAAATTTTCCGTGGTGATTTTGTTAGAATGAACACTGTGGCAGATGGGTACGGCGAGCGTTCTCATCCAACTTTAAAAGCCCGGGAGTTCTCAGTAGAAAAGGCCTTGGAATTTTTTGGTAAAGCGGGCTTTACCAAAAGGGGAGGGGATGGAATTTTAATCAATGATTCCGGAGATAAACTGTCAGTGGAATTACTCACTGGGTATAGACATTTCGAAGATGTTTTGGTGGTACTTAAAGAACAGGCGAAGAAAGCCGGATTGGAACTTAAATTAAAGGTACTTGAGCCAACTGCAGCGTGGAAGGCCGCCAATGAAAAAAATCACCAGGTCGTTTTTTCCGCATTCAACTCCTTCGTTGAATTATTTCCACGGTTTTGGGAACCCTACCATTCTGATAATGCCTACCAGGAATCGGGGGATTCTAAATATCAGGATGATGGTTCGTTAAAGCCAGGTCTGACAACCAAGGTAAGTACCAATAACTTTACCCAGACTGCAGTCAGAAAAATCGATCACCTGATCAATCAATATCGTGAGGAAGAGGATTTGGGTCGCATCACAGACATGGCCCACCAATTAAGCCAAATGATTCATGACCATGCGGTATGGGTGCCTGCCTGGAAAAAGCCATGGCTAAGGATCGGCCATTGGAATTGGGTTAAGTTTCCAGATGATTGGGGGCCCAAGGAATCTCGGGATTATGAAGAGTTTCAAGTTTTCTGGATCGATCAACCCGAGAAGGATAAAATCTTATCGGCGATGGAAAAGGGCGATCCTGTTTCAGACAAGCCTACTATTCGGATTTATGAGAAATATAAATCGGAGTAAATGCAATCTCCTGAACATTAAAAATGACGGATCAACCGAACTCTCCCTTGCTAAAGATCGAAGACCTTTCCGTTCGTTTTCGGACAGACGAGGGAGAGGTGGAGGCATTGGACGAGGTCAGCTTTGATGTCCAGCACGGGCAAACCGTTGGGGTAGTGGGTGAATCAGGTTGTGGCAAAAGCGTCACCGCATACTCCATTATGCGACTGTTACCTAGACCTATTGGAAAGATCACCTCCGGTAGAATCTTATTTCAGGGGAAAAACCTGCTTGATCTGGATGCGGATGAGATGCAGGGCATTCGAGGAAATGAGATTGGAATGATTTTTCAGGAACCGATGAATGCCTTAAATCCGGTGCAAAAAATCGGCACCCAGTTATGCGAGGTATTTTATCTCCATGAGCAGTCGGAGAGCCATCAAGCATGGTCGAAGAGTATCAGTATGCTTGATGCAGTTGGGATTCCTTCTCCCGAGAATCGTATGCACGAATACCCTCATCAATTATCAGGTGGTATGCGACAACGGGTAGTCATTGCGATGGCTTTGGCCTGTAAGCCTAAATTAATTATCGCTGACGAACCCACTACAGCCCTGGACGTCACCGTACAGGCACAGATTTTGGAGCTGCTGCAAAATTTAAGGAGGGATTTAGGGTCTTCTGTTTTGCTGATTACTCACGATCTTGGTGTGATAGCCGAGACTTGCGATCAGGTTTGTGTAATGTATGCGGGGAGAATTGTGGAGAGAGGTCCAACTGCCAACATTTTTGCATCTCCCAGGCATGCTTACACCCAGGATTTATTGGCTTCCATTCCTCAATTGCATGGCACACCAAAGACAAGATTGAAAACAATCGAAGGAATTGTTCCCGGTTTATCAGATTTAAATAATGGATGTCGTTTCGGCCCAAGAAGCGGAAGACTGCATTCTGAGGAGCACCTTTCATGTAGACCTGAATTTGTTGAGATTTCCGACAATCACTGGGTGGAGGCTTGCCCGGTTTGTACATTAGCATGAAGGACAAAAAGGAATTTTTGGAAGTTAAGGAGTTGCGGGTGCATTTTCCGGTTCGTGGGGGTGTCTTTAGAAAAGCTATTGGTGCGTGTAAAGCAGTGGACGGAGTTGGGTTTAGTCTCCAAAAGGGACAAACTTTGGGATTGGTTGGCGAGTCCGGTTGCGGCAAGTCCACATTGGCCAAGGCGATCGTCCGATTGGTTTCTCCAACAAGTGGGGAGATTCTTTTCAAGGGAATGACTAGCAATGAGAAGGGTTGCCAGAAAGATTTTTGCA
>CEOC01016118.1_pt1 | contig 10827 bp, 7 predicted proteins | sample 356191 | NCBI WGS metagenome assembly CEOC01 (sample SAMEA2619952, study PRJEB7988) | marine metagenome | biome: marine biome (ENVO:00000447); feature: deep chlorophyll maximum layer (ENVO:xxxxxxxx); material: "saline water (ENVO:00002010), including plankton (ENVO:xxxxxxxx)" | depth 17 m
CCTCCTGGCGGTCCGAAGAAAGGTGGCCCTGGCGGCCCTCCCGGTCCAAAGAAGGGCGGCCCTCCCGGTGGTCCCAAGCGGGGCCCGCCGAATTGATGATTTGAGGTGCCGTTATGGCCTCCTTTGACTTTGGTAAAATCGGCTTCTCTGGAACGTTACGTCCATCACAAGAAGCAGCCAAATCCGTTATCCAATCTCAACTTCAAGACGGTGCAGACCAACTCTACATCGTGGCTCCACCGGGTTCTGGAAAAACCATTCTTGGCCTCTATGTCTGGGCGGATATGGTTCGCAAGCCTGCCCTTGTCCTCTCTCCAAACTCTGCCATACAAGCCCAATGGCTCGCACGTACCTCCCTGTTTGATTTGGATGGGAATGAGCATCGTCTAAGCCTTGACCCGAAGAAACCGGGTGTGTTGACTTCGCTTACATACCAATCGTTGACGATGGTTCGCAGCAAGGGGGATGACCTTGAGGAGGCGGGATTACTGATGTGGTTGGACAAGTTGGTTGAGGACGGCGAAGCCATCGACGAAGCCTCAGGTCACGCTTGGCTCGATGATTTGCGCCTGAAAAATCCAACTTATTTCGAGAAAGAGATGAAGAAATATCGGAAGAAAGTCCGCCAAGCACGGGTTGAAGATGAGGGTGCATTAACCTGGCTCAACAAAGGAGCCCAGGCTTCCATAGAGGCGCTGAAGCAAGCAGAGATTGGCTTGATCATCCTCGATGAGTGTCATCATTTGACTGAACATTGGGGGCAGGTGCTTTCCGAGCTACGCCATGAACTTGGCCAGCCGGTGGTTCTTGGTTTGACGGCAACACCTCCTGATGAAGAAAAAGGAGGTGTGGAACACTACAAAGAACTCCTCGGCGATATTGATTATGAGGTGCCAACACCGGCCCTTGTTCGAGATTCAAACCTCGCTCCATACCAAGACCTCGCCTATTTTGTGCGTCCCACACCGAAGGAAATGGCGTACATCTCCGAAGCCGACACGGCCTTCCTGCGTGTTGTCGACGATATCTCTCAACCCATCACAGAAGAAGGCCGTGCCCTTTCCTTCCCGGATTGGCTGGAAGACACCCTCGAACATCGTCGTATTCCGGGAAGGAAAGATTTGTCCTATTCTGAATTCCACAAAGCCATTCCTGCTTTCTCCGATGCTGCACGAGCCTATCTTACCGTGAAAAAAAGGCCGCTCCCAAAGGGTGTGCCGAAATCTTCCGTTGGTTTTGGAGATTTTGACGAAAACGCCCCACTGATCGCTCTGCTTCGGCCATTACTCGACCGTTATGTTCGCTTCGGTCTCCTTCGCTCAACTCATCCAACGGACCAACAACTCGCCGATGAGGTTTCGAGAAGGTTCCAATTGCTCGGGTACCAAATCACCTCGAGTGGGGCGAGGCCATGCGCCTCCCCTGTTGGGCGAATACTTGCCTACGCTCAAGGTAAAACCAAAGCCTTGTCCGACATTCTTCGTGTTGAATACGATGAACTTGGGGACAGCTTGAGGTGCGTCATCGTAACGGATTTTGAGAAGACCTCCTCAACGGCGGTGGTCGACGAGGTTCACGACGACGAAGCCGGCGGGGCCATCGGGGTCTTCAAAGCGCTGGTGGAGTGTGAATTGGGAGATCAATTGGACCCCGTGTTGATGACGGGAAGCACCCTATTGGTGGATGATGATCTTTCCATACGCTTTTTGGAACGGGCCCGAGCATGGGTGAATGAACGGAATCTCTCGATTGAATTCCGTGATGAACCAATGGGCCGTTTCCACCATCTTCACGGTTCAGGAAAAGATTGGGCTCCTCGATATTATTCCACCATGGTCACGGAATTCTTCCAGGAGGGCATGACGCGTTGCCTCATCGGCACACGGGGTTTGTTGGGAGAGGGATGGGACGCCTCCAGAATCAACGTCCTCGTCGATTTGACGACGGTGACCACGAGCATGAGCATCAATCAACTGCGTGGACGTTCAATGCGTTTGGACAAGTTGTGGCCCGAGAAGGTCGCCAACAACTGGGACATCGTTTGTTTGGCAGAGGAATTCATCAAGGGTTTCGACGATTATGAACGATTTGAACGAAAGCACAAGAACCTCTATGGCGTTTGTGATGATGGTTCTATAGAGAAAGGCGTCGGGCATGTTCACGCTGCTTTCACCGAATTGAAACCTGAGGCTGTGAACGAAGGCATGGGCGTCATCAATCAAGAGATGCTTGAACGGGCTCGACGCCGGCCTTCTGCTCGGGATATGTGGGCCATCGGCACCCCGTTTTCTGCCGTGGCGAGAAAAAGTTTGGAGTTCACTCCCTCAGTCCCTCTTGGCGGATTGCAGTATCCGTTCGGCTCCATGGGCGACCCTTGGACCGAAGATTCACTGAACAACGCCATCATCAAAGCCGTCGCCAACGGGATGTGGGAGGCCGGTTTGCTTCCAAAATATGCAAAATTGGGCGGTGGGCAACGGGGTGGAGGATGGTTCCGATACTACATCGAGGAGTGCACCGAAGAACAATCCGCCATGTTCGCCGAGGCCATCAGTGAAGTGTTCGGGCCGATCGATGACGCAAGGTACATCATCAGCAGAAGCGCCCGATTTTTTGACGAAACCTTCCTCTCTCGCCTTCTTCCTGAAGTGATTGCAAAATACGTTCGTAAAGAACGAAAGGAGGTGGTGATGTTTTACCGCGTCCCTTCGTGTCTTGCAGGAAAGAAAACACATGCGAAATGGTTCGAAAACCAATGGAACAAACATGTGAGTCCGGGCGAGGCGATTTACGTTCACAGCAAAGAAGGAAAGCAGGCCATGTCGTACGCCAGAACCAGCGGTCTGGTTTCACAGACCGTTCAGCATGTCAAAGACGTCTATCTTTGATTCAGCGAAGGCCGGCCGCTTTCAGCGACTGAAGCAACACAGCTCCGAGTTCTGAAGGGTCCTTTGCACAGGCGATCCCGGCTGCTTCAAAGGCTGCGAACTTTTCCTCGGCGGTTCCTTTTCCACCCGAGATGATGGCTCCGGCATGGCCCATCCGCTTTCCGGGAGGTGCGGTGGCGCCAGCGACAAAGCCCACGATGGGTTTTGTGACGTTTTCCGCAGCCCAAGCCGCCGCTTCTTGTTCGGCATTTCCACCGATTTCACCGATCATCACGATGGCCTCGGTTTGAGGGTCTGCCTCGAAAGCCGCCAAGCATTCGATGAAACCGGTACCGTTCACGGGGTCGCCACCAATCCCAACACAGGTGGATTGTCCTTCGTCGATGCTCATGGTTTGTGCCACGGCTTCGTAGGTCAGGGTTCCAGATTTGGAAACGATTCCGATGCGACCTTTGGCGTGAATGTGTCCTGGCATGATTCCGATTTTGGCTCCACCCTTTTCTCCGGGCGTGATGATGCCCGGACAGTTGGGGCCGATCAAGCGTACACCGGGCCGGTTTTCAACAAAGGCAACGGCTTTGACCATGTCCAAGGTCGGAATGCCCTCGGTGATGCAAACAACCACGCCTTCGCCTTTGATGGTATCAAAAGCGTCAGCGGCTTCCATGATGGCCTCTCCAGCAAAAGGTGGAGGGACATAGATGACGGTTGCATCTGCGTCGGTTGCTTTTATCGCTTCGAACATGGAATTCCAAACAGGGTAGGCTTGGCCTTGCAAGTCCACGGTTTGCCCCCCTTTTCCTGGGGTGCAACCGCCGACGATGTTGGTGCCGTATTCGACCATTTTATCCGCATGAAACATGCCTTGTTTACCGGTGATGCCCTGCACGAGGACTTTCGCATCTTCTTCAATCCAAATCGCCATCAAGCAGCACCTCCAATGAGTTCCACGATTTTCTGCGCCCCTTCAGCGAGGTCGTCAGCAGGGTGGATGTTGAGGGTGGAGGCCGCCAGTATGGCCTTTCCTTCATCGACGTTGGTCCCAGCCAATCGAACGACGAGGGGTACATCGAGAGAGAGCGCTTCCGTGGCAGCGATCACGCCACGAGCGATGATATCACATCGCATGATACCGCCAAAGATGTTGACGAGGATGCCCTTCACGTTGGGGTCTTCAAGAATAATGGAAAAGGCCGTCTTGACTTGTTCTTCGTTTGCACCGCCACCAACATCGAGGAAGTTGGCAGGTTCGCCTCCGTAGAGTTTGATGACGTCCATGGTCGCCATGGCGAGTCCGGCGCCGTTGACCAGACATCCAATGTTGCCGTCGAGTTTGACGTAGGAGAGGCCCGTTTCCTTGGCTCGGATTTCAACCTCTTCTTCTTCGGAAAGGTCTCGCAAATCATCCCAGTTTTTGTGTCGGAACTCTGCGTTTTCATCAAAAGAGACCTTGGCGTCGAGAGCGACGATGCCGTCGTCGGCGGTTCTCACAAGCGGGTTGATCTCCAGCATGCTGCAGTCGCTTGAGACGAACATCTCATACATCGATGAAAGAGCCTTGGCGAAGGCCTTGTGCGCTCCACCGCTCAATCCCAGAGCCAAGCCGAGGTCTCGCTTTTGATAGCCGAGAAGGCCAGCATTCGGGTCAACCGAGATTTTGTGGATTTTTTCGGGCGTCGTTTCAGCCACGTGTTCGATGTCCATCCCGCCTTCGGTTGAGGCCATGATGAGGACCGACTTGTTCTCCCTGTCAACCAAAATGGCGAGGTAGTATTCGTGGGCAATGTCGCACCCGGCTTCCACGTAGAGGTTGCGAACCAATTTTCCATCGGGTCCGGTTTGGATGGTCACCAGAACGTTGCCCAGAATGTTGGTGGCGTAGGTTTCCACTTCGTCTTTGGCGAAGGCAATTTTCACACCGCCCTCCATGACGAGGTCGCCGGTGTCAGGAGCGTACAGGTTGCCTTTCCCTCGGCCACCGGCATGGATTTGGGATTTCACGGCCACAACTTTGGAGCCGAGTTGGTCGTAAGCGGCCAATGCTTGGTCTACGGTGGTGCAATGCACCCCTTCGAGCACGGGGACGCCGTGTGCTTTGAGCAGTGCCTTACCTTGATACTCGTGGATGTTCATGTTGCTCTCCAAACTTAACCATTGAAAGCCCGTCTTTGAATACTTTGGAGTCGTATGATGCATCCTGACCCTGGCGCGGTGTTGATAACATAGACACGGGAGGAGCAGATGATGCAGGTCGTGGTGCTCGCAGGTGGCGTTGGCTCTCGGCTGCGCCCGTGGACCAATACGGTCCCCAAGCCCTTGCTTCCTGTCCTTGACCAAACCCTCCTTGAACACGTGGTTCGTTCACTTCCAGTTGATACGGTGGATGAAGTGGTCGTGGCCGGTGGTTATCGTGTGGATCAAATCAAAGCCCACTTCCAAGCAGCCGATGCCCCGTTTGATGTTCGCATCGTGCCGGAGGATGAGCCACTCGGAACCGGTGGTGCTTTGGGCAATTGCAGGGACGTGGTCAGCGGTACTTTTGCCTGCTTTAACGGCGACATCATCTCCTCGCTTGATTCAACCAAGGTGCTGGACATGCACCGCGCAAACGGGTCGGTTGGCACGTTGGGCTTGTGGGAAGTAGAAGACCCCACTCGATTCGGAATTGTTGGACTGGATGATGATCACAAAATCACTCGATTCATGGAGAAACCCAAACCGGAGGATGTCTTCTCTCACCTCATCAATGCAGGCTCTTACATCTTCAACGATGATGTGTTTGATTGGATGCCTCAGGGCCGACATTCGATTGAGCGAGATGTCTTTCCACAATTGGCAGCTGAAGGCTTGTTGAGCGGCGTACCCTTTGAGGGCTATTTCATCGACGCTGGCACGCCCGAGGCATGGACTGAAGCGGTCAAGGCCTCTATTGAACATCAACGCTTCAATTCAGGGCATGTTGGAGGCTCGAAACCGTCGTGGTTTGCGAGTCAAGAGGTGCGGGATGGAGTTCTTCCCGGCGCCACGCTAGAGCACAGCATGATTTCCGAGGGCTGTCAAATCGGCCAATCCTCCGTGTCCATGTCGACGCTCCTCGAGGGCGCTCATGTGGGAAATAAGGCCCACATCGTCGCATCGCTCATCGGTAAAGGGGCTCGCATTGGGAACGAATGTCATCTTGATGGCGTGGTGGTTGACCACGAGGCTGTGGTGCCCGATGGAACGGTACAACACGGTGGCTCATGGCCCGTTTGAAGGCTCTCAATCCTCCCGTTGCACCACAAAGAGGGAAACTTGCTAAAAACAAGAGCACTGCACAGCGTTTCATGGACCGCCCCATGATCGTTGTCAACTTCAAGACTTACGCCTCCGCTTCAGGAACTGAGGCTGAAGCCTTACTCAAGGCCATGGAATCTCACGCTGATGGCCCCGCCACTTTCGTAGCGGTGGCTTCTGCCTTTGATTTGGCCGTCCTGGCTCAGCAGGCGACCGGGGTAGAGGTATGGTCGCAGCACCTTGACCCTGTAGGTTTGGGTGGATTCACAGGTTGGCTTGAACCGCAAACCGCCATGCAGCGAGGAGCGAGTGGAAGCATCATCAACCACGCCGAGCACAAGGTTGAGTTGAACCATGTTCGGTCTTTGCTCGAGATGTTGCCCGAGGGGTTTCCAGTTTGTGCGTGTGCAGCGGACGTTGATGAAGCGAAGGCACTGGCTTCGCTGAACCCGACCTACATTGCGGTTGAACCGCCTGAACTCATCGGTGGCGACATTTCCGTGACCACCGCCGACCCCTCCATCGTTAGCGATACGGTGGCCGCTGTGAAAGCGGTGAACCCCTCGGTTCGTGTACTCTGCGGAGCGGGTGTGAAGAATGGACAAGATGTAGCCAAGGCCTTGGAACTGGGCGCAGAAGGCGTTTTGCTGGCCAGCGGTGTAACCAAGGCGACCGATGTTCATGCGGTGTTGGCCGATTTGGTCGCTTCGCTTTGATCTCTCGAGACGAGCATCTTTTCTTGAGCACGTTTTGCGGAAGCCAGACCGTTCTTTGCTGGGCAATTCGGTCGATGAGGGCAAGTATGGCATTCTTCATGATGGCTTGCAAGTGGGAGAGACGCAAAGGACGGGTCAGCACAGGCCCACCGTTGAAGCCATTTCATCTCTTGAGCATCATGGGCCATCAGGGCCATGGATTGGTCAAGTAACTCTTGGCTTACTTCGACCGTATGTTCCTTCCATCTGTGGGCTTGCCACCGAACCACCTTCACTCTGTACGCCGCCAAGTCCTCTGGAAAACCGGGCTGACTTCTGGCCCAATGAATCATCAATAAATGCTCCAATTGTTGCCCAAGCAACGGGCGTCGTGATGAGCGAAATTGAAGGCGTACCAAGGTCCATCGATGCTGATGGAAAACGGCCACATCCGGAGCTGCATAGACTTCAATTCCCCTGACCTCAGCGGACTTTCGTCGGTCAAAATAGGCCCATCTTCTCGGTTCCCCCGTGAACAAAGGACGGAGGGTCTGAGATTGTTCAAGCAAACGAAGTTGTTTGATGGACCGATACTTTCCCATCTCAAGGTGTAAAGGAGGAACGGTCATGTTGAGATGGTCGATGGCATCGTCCACCGTGTTGTCAAACGTCCTCTTTGCGTAAGGGGTGGACCATACTTTGCGCTGATATTGGTCGCTCAAGCGCCTCAACCATGTCGTTCTCATGCTTCGCGTGAGGAGGTCATCAAAAGTTCTTGGAGGGTTTGGCAGGGGTCGCTTTGCCGACCTGAAATGACCGGTTGTCGTTCCATAGGTGATGGCCCAAGCGCGTGGGCAGGCATTCATGAGGCGAGAGCTTGTTTGGCTCCAGTGGGGGTTGGATGGTTTCATGCTTCGAACCATTGGGGTTAACCCTCATAACGCTCGTGTTTAGAGAACGCCAAGGTCGAAGACATTGAGCGTGGCATTGACGGCCATCCAGAGTGCCATTGGCGTCAGGATCCATCCCACGAATTGGGCAAAGACTTCGCCGCCAAACTTCCCAAAGAGTCGAGAAAACGGTCCTCCCCATGACGAGACGATGCGAAGCAACAGAACGACAAAGCCTGCGGAGAAGGTGAAGAGCAGGAGGAAGAACACGGCCATGCCGATGCCACTTCCACCAGCCAAGGCAGAGGAGGCCACGGCTTGGGGGTAAAGATGGGGGAAGGCCAACCAACCGAACCAGCCCATCCAGATGCCCAGGAGCACATCGCGGTCCATGTCAACAGGGTCTCGCCAATCTCGGAATCCCTGGGGGAAACTTCGGTGCAATAATCGGCCGAGGAAGTCGGCTTCGTAAGGGGCGCCCCGACGAGCCGTGAAGAAACACATTTCCAGCATCCAAATCATCATGGCGATGTCAAGCAAGAACCGAGCGGTCATGCCCACTGGAATGAGCGTGAGCAACAAGGCAGGAAGGTTGATCAAAAGCGCCCCCGTACCGCCGGCAAGCACAATAGAGCCCCACAGCAATCCAGGGGGGAGCGGCTCTTCTGGGGCCGTCCACTCTTCTCGGGGAAGGGCGAGCAAGAAGAGGAAGAGTCCGGGGCCAAACAGCAGGCCAAAGTACGAGGCAAAGGAGTTTGAACCTCCGCTCTTGATGGCGTCCACCGCTTCAACGATGTCGAGCATCGCCGCAGAGGATGTTTGTGAGAACGTCACGTGCATGCCGGGGTCAACGATGACCACTGCATCGGAAGCACCGGTTGGCAGGCTTTCTGCGAACACACTATCCTCATCGAGGTAGACGTTCCACGAGGCGTTGGTTGAAGCGGAGAGAGAAGTGACATCGGTCATCCGTGCGTCTTCGCCCGTAACGATGTGAATCACCTCAACACGTTCACCCAACTGGTCGATGGAGCGGTTAAATTCGTTGGCCTGAGTCAAAATTTGTTCTGAACCTGGAAGCACGAGGCCGATGATGAGGGCTTCATTTCCAGCGAGCAATTCACTGATGGTGGCCGAAGACCCATCGGGACGCGTGAGTTCAGCATCGAGGATTTTGGTGTTGTCCAAGATCACGGCATCAGCGCCGAGGTTGGGCTGGTCAAACACCGTCGGTAGCGTGAGAAGGGCCAGCGCCACCAGGGCGCCAAGGATGGGCAGCGGCAACATCAGTCCGCTCCGGAAGGCGTTCACCACATACCCGAGAAGAGCCAGCGCGGTGGTCAAGGTCAACCAAACCGGAGCGCTTGCAAAACCGTCGTCGGGCCCGTTCACTTCGAAGCGAAGGATGCCCTCCGCATGACAGTCGCTGTTCAAGTCTCCAGCGATGGTTCGCAAACAAAATTGAAGGTTCATCTCACCAAGTGGCAACGGCTTTGCTCCCGACCACGTATAGACGCTGTTATTGTTGCCAAGGTCGCGTGTCATTCGAATACGACCAGCGCTTGTTTCAACGAGATATTCCCCGTCGCGAATGGATTTGTCGGTTGGCAACAACGGACCCCAAATCTCCCATTTCTCATCACGTAAGTCTTCAAGGCCCCACGGTAGGCGGTGTTCGAGTTCAACGTGGGCCAGTCTGGATGCGTCGACGAGAATTCGTGCTTCCGGTTGATAGAGGACACCTTGAATGACGACGCCTCCGCTGTTTTGCTCAAACCCTCCCCACTGGACTCTTGCTTGGGTGCCGAGGCAGCGGTGCTCAATGGAGACGCTGAGCGTGATGCTATCACCGGGCGACATGCTGAGGGTGACGTTCTGCAGGTCGCCTGAGAAATTCATGGCGTCGGCTTCGGCAGAGGTGTCCAAGGTCTGTGTGACTTCTGCGTTGTAGAGTTCTTGACCCCCAACGCCCACACTGTAATACAGCGTGGTGCTGGAATCAGTCCAGGTTTGGCGGGTGCAGGATTGGGGGCCACCTCCGCCTTCGATGATGGCTGAGAAATACACGCTCATGAACGCCTGCGCCTCAATCGGTTGTTCAACAGGGGGGCTCTGAAGGGTAAAAACAGGTACAGGTCCGTTGGTTACGCCGACGGTAAGCCCGCCGATTGCAGAGTCGGTTTGTCCTCGCTGGAGGACGGCTTCTTCGACATCAAGGCCCTCGACATACAATCGTTCGTGAGGCGTGACGGACCACTCAACAAAACCAGGCTCATAAGTCAGGTTTTCGTTGGCCTGAACCATGCCACTGGCACCGACCATAAGGAGCAGACACAAGGTCCCAATGGCCCATGCTCGACGCCCCATGCGACGACCAGACCGTTTCGGTTCAAGAAGCCAATGCACCGATGAACAGGTGCATCACAGGCTTGCGAGGTAGGCGAACATCATGATGACGCCACCGCTGATGGCTGAAGCGTTCACCGCTCCCTTGGACATGTAGCCTCGGTTCTCAAGGAGGGCGCCGAGGTAGCTGTCGATTTGACAACCAAGCCAGCCGATGATGGCCAAAACAGCGCAGAGTTGTGTTCCATTTGCCGAAGAGGTGTCCGCGGCGGTGAGCCACCAGGCGATGTACGTGAGGACCGCCACCACCGATGAGCCAATGGCGGCTGCCAACTGTCCGTTTGGAGAGAATCCACCGTTTTCTCCTTGCTCGCAGGACTTGAAGGTGGTGATCATGCGAACACGAGGGTCAAGGCACCCGATTTCACTGGCAAAGGTGTCGGATGCGGCCACGGCCACCGCCGCACCAAAGACCCAGATGATGGTGGTCCAATCCTCGGAAAGATAGGCGTAGATGCAAATCAGTCCCGGTATGGCGCCGTTGGCGACCACATTGGTCCAGCCTCGGTGGCCATCACTCGACTCGCTCAATCCGAGCGCTTTCTTTTCTTCAAATCGCCATTTGGTGGCTTTGTGAGAACTGAGCAAGAAACCCAAGAGGATCAGCAACCATGTCCAATGACCCAAGCCTCCGACGATAAGTCCGAGGCCAGCGGCCGCTTTGGAGCCCAT
>CEOC01022027.1_pt1 | contig 10821 bp, 10 predicted proteins | sample 356191 | NCBI WGS metagenome assembly CEOC01 (sample SAMEA2619952, study PRJEB7988) | marine metagenome | biome: marine biome (ENVO:00000447); feature: deep chlorophyll maximum layer (ENVO:xxxxxxxx); material: "saline water (ENVO:00002010), including plankton (ENVO:xxxxxxxx)" | depth 17 m
TCAAAATCTGGAACTTGACTAAAGTAATTTGACATTTTAGAAACCTAATGATTGATCGTTATCATCTTCGTAATCATTATTAAAGATTGGTTCAAGTTCAGAGAATGAAAGTGTCATTTGATATGAGGCCATCATGCCATCATGATATGTTGCATATGAACCTTCAGGAGTATATTGAACTCCTACAGTCTTCAGAGCACACTCTTTTATTTTACCTATGTATGGATGATCTTCTTCTCCTCTCAATTTATATTGGATTTTGAATGTATGTGGAGCCTTCAGGAACAGATTAGAATCTGATTTGATTGGAGACATTCCTTGTTTAAAGAAACGAATAATACGAATTATACTTTCTGCTTCTTCTTTACTTCTAGGAGATAATTTATACGTGAATGAAAAATCTCTTAGCGTGGGACCTTTAAATAACAATTCCATGTTAGGGTTGATGACTGCACCTACAGTTCTTGCAAGCAACTGTCCTCCAGTTCCAGTAGCTGCTCCTGCCATTAGACCTGCAATAGCATCTTTCATATCTCCTGCTCCTGCTCCAGTTGCAGTACCAACAGCATTTGCAGCAGTATTTGCCATTCCTTTAAAATCACCTTTGATTCCTTGTAGTGCTGCTATTCCTGCTGCAATTTCTAGAGCATTCATATTGCCACTACCCCAATCACAACCATTACTATCTTGAATACCAGAAGGAACTGGAAGAGTAACAGATCCTATAGAATTTCTATTCGAGTCTCTATCGCTGAATCCAAATTGACCTCTAGATGAACTAAGTTTTCTTGGTTGATATTCCATCATGGTAAACATAACCACATCTTGCTTTGAATTGCCTAAACCAAGAGGGTATGTTGCACTTCCAAAATCTTTTCTAGCAGGTTTACTTGTTTTTGTTTCTGCTATACTTGCTGGTGTTGATGTTTGGTCTGGATTTCCTTGAGAGTTATCTGAATTATCTGGGGGAGCTGGTGCTGTATTTCTATTTCCGTTTGCACTATTATATGCTTCTGCTTCTTGAGACTTTGTGACAAACTCACCTCGCATCGATTCCATCTGGTTCTTTGATGCGCTTGAGATCCTATTGCTATTTTGTTTGATTTTACCGCTGGCGTTACTGTTAAAATTTATTTTGTTTGGATTTCCTGGATCTCTAGATCCTATAACTTTCCCACCTGCTCCTTGTGCATCACTATACTGTAGGATGTCAACATCATATGTACCATCTGCCAACTTTGTAGTTCTAGTTGCAGTGTAGATTGTTTCTTTGTTTCTCCCCTGTCCTATAGTTACCGGACTAGGTTTACTTGTTACAACAGTCATCTAACAGATGGTTTTTATTTATTTAGACGCAGTTTTCCATATTGTAATGCGTTAAGATCATCAACTTCATCGTAGTTTACGACGTGAAGTTTTCCTATGACCTCTTCCCAGGTATATTGTCTTGGTTTTCTTAGGTGAAAGTTGAAACCTTTAAATCCCCATCGCTCTAATTCTGTACAAGCAATAAGTGGATACTCATCGTATTGAATGTTTGGAGTCTTTGCATTGTAGATAAAAGTGTAAAACTTTCCAGGTTCAGGATACAGAACTTCGTCACTCAAGATTTCAATGAGTCTTTCCATTATGTCATCTTGAGATGAGAGATTATCTAATTCATCTCTATAAGGTTCTATCCTGCTCATTTAATACCTAACTCTTGTTCTGTGATGATTTTGAATTCAATTCTTCTATCTTCACAAAATTCAACCGCAGCTTTCCATTTTGCTTGGTTGACAGCATATGTTTTGCACTCGTACAAATATGACTTTGTCTGTCTTTTTGGTTTCTTTGGTGGTGCTGTTTGCTTCTTTGGTTTTACTTCGACAACATAAGTCTTTGTCTTACCTGTACTCTCTTTGACTTTCATGATAAAATCAGGAAAGTACTTATGAACCCTATTATCTACAGGTGAGATATAAGGAATGTAAAATTCCTCACTACCCCATTCAAGTACATTTTCATTTAGGTCACAATATCTACAGAACTTTCTTTCCCAACTACTACGACATATAATATTATTAGGATCACCTTTATACTTCTTTGGAAAAGAAGGTTTGTATTTACTTTTAATACTTTCTCCCATACATAATATATAAGGTTAAAAATTATTTATAAATGCCTAAGAAAAGGTCAATTTCAGACATTAAATCAAACTTACTCAGACCTTCATTATCGTCTCACTTTGAAGTTGAGATTGGACTTCCTAATGCAGGATTTGTGCAGAGGTTGCTGGGAGCAAATCAGGATCAATTAAATCTGATGTGTTCTGAAGCCAGTCTTCCTGGATCCCAATTGACAACATTAGATATTAAGGATGATTTCACAGGTGTCTCTGAGAAACATGCATACAGAAGACAGTTTGATGATAGAATTGATTTAACATTTTATGTTGATGCTCAGAATTATCTACCTATTAGATTCTTTGAAGCATGGATTCGTTTCATTACTGATGAAGATAATGAAATGAAAAATGATGGAAAAAATCCTCTTGATCCAACATACTCTTATAGAATGAGATACTCTAATGAGTATGCTGCTGCTGGACTCAAGGTTATTAAGTTTGAGAGGGATTATAGTTCTTCTTTAGAATATGAATTTGTAAAGAGTTATCCTCTAAGCATTTCATCTATGCCTGTTTCATATGAGTCTTCTTCTCTTTTGAAATGTACTGTTTCTATGACATACATTAGGTACGTAACTAGACCTGGAAACCCAAGTAATTCCAATCCAAGTTCACTAACACCTGCAGGTTTTGCTCAAGCAAATGATTTACTTACTACCATAGGTGGTATTCCTAGAGTAATTGCTAATGCAGCTGGAAATGCAATTAGTGATTTTGGAGAATCTATTAGTAACTTATTCTAATCCCAATAAATAACCATACTGAAACTTCTATAGGATATTATGCCTTTACCTAAAATTGCTACGCCAACTTATGAACTTGAGTTGCCATCCACAGGAAAATCAATAAAGTACAGACCTTTCCTGGTTAAAGAGGAGAAGGTTCTTGTCATTGCACTGGAGAGTGAGGATACTAAACAAATCAGTACAGCAATCAAGTCTGTTATCTCTAACTGTGTATTGACTAAAGGTATCAAAGTAGAAACTCTTCCTACTTTTGATATTGAATATTTGTTTTTAAATATTCGTGGTAAGTCTGTTGGTGAAGAGTTGGATGTAAATATCATATGCCCTGATGATGAAGAAACTCAAGTAACTGTTAATATCAATCTTGATGATATTGAAGTTCAGAGAACTGATGAGCACACTAATAAGATTAAACTTGATGAATCTTTGATGATGGAACTTAAGTATCCATCTCTTGATCAGTTTATTAAAAATAATTTTGATTTTAATGATAAGAGTGGAATGGAGCAATCGTTTGATTTGATTGCATCCTGTATTGATAAGATCTTTAGTGAAGATGAGGTTTGGGCTGCAGCAGATTGCACTAAGAAAGAAGTAAGAGATTTCCTTGAATCGATGAACTCTTCTCAGTTCAAAGAGATTGAGAAGTTCTTCCAAACAATGCCAAAACTTTCTCATACCCTTACAGTTACTAATCCAAAAACAAAAGTTGAAAGTGAAGTTGTACTTGAGGGACTAGCATCTTTTTTCGCATAGGCATGATCCATATGGATCTTGAGAACTACTTCCGTCTCAATTTTGCCTTGATGCAGTACCATAAATACTCATTGACAGAGATTGAAAACATGATGCCTTGGGAACGAGACATCTATGTTGCATTATTGCAGCAGCATCTTGAGGAAGAAAAATTAAAGCAGCAACAAGCAAATGGATCTGGATGACCTCCTTAAATCAATAAGAGAAGAGGGGCCCAGTAAGGGTGGAGCCATTGCTCCTGCAAAGTTTTTTGGAGAAGATAGATATCAAGCTTACCTTGAAGAGATAACAACTTCAGGGACAATTGGTGGTGAAGCATTAACTTCTGAAGAAAGGAAAGAAGGATTTAAAAAGAGAAATGATAAGATTGGATTTGAAACCTTTGTAGAAAAAGTCTTAGCAAAGAAAAAAGCACAGACTGAAATTAAAAAAGGAAAAAGTTCTAGAAGTCTTGGTAAAGGAAGTGCTATTGTAAAGTCTCCTGGAGGATCATTATCAAATATAGTTTCACCTCCCATATCGGAAGAGACTGAAGAAAATCTAGAAGATATCCTAAAGGGTATTGATTCTATAAGAGAAACTCTTGCTGAGGAGAAAAAGTTAGAAGAAAAGAAAAGCAAGAAAGATAGAAGAGATGATGAAAAAGAAAGGAGAGCAAAGAAAGAGAAGAGATTAGAATCAAATATTTTTAAAGGAATTGCAAAGACAGTACAGAAAGTTCTTTCTCCTGTAAAGAGTATTTTTGATAAAATTATGAATTACTTGACCACTGTATTTTTAGGTCGAGTTGCAATGAGTATCTTTGAATGGTTTAGTGATAAAGAAAATACAGATAAAATAAAAACGATATTCAGATTTGTCAAAGATTGGTGGCCTGCCATGCTTGGTGGGTTGATATTATTTGGTGGAGCACTACTTGGTCCTGTTGGATTGATTGCAGCAATAACTGGACTTGCCATAGCATTTGTTCCTAAACTATTTGATGCTACAAAACAATTACTTGGATTTGGGGAACAAACAGAAAAGGATGCAAAGAAAGCAGAGCAAGATTTAAAGTCAGCAGAAGAAGGAGTGGAAGTTGATTCTCTACTTCCACCAGAATTACAAGAGGCTCAGAGCAAGAAAGAAGAGACTGAGAATCTTAAAGAACCAGCACAAATGAAAGGTGGTGGTAAGGTTCCTGGCAGTGGTCCTAATGAGGATACTATTCCTGCAATGCTGGCACCTGGTGAGTTTGTGATGAGTAGAGGTGCTGTTAATAAGTATGGTACAGATACTTTGGCAGGTATGAATGCCATGGGTGGTGGAACTAATCGCCCTATGATTAGAGGTGGTGTTACATATGCTCAAGGTGGTGGCCATATGGGAGGAGAACCTGGAGGAAGAACTAAAGAAAAACAAGAAACGGATACCACTGGTGGAGGAGGAAGAGCATGGTGGGATGTCTTAGGATGGGCTGGAACAGGGAAACCAAAAACTACTGATACTGCATCTAGTGGTGGGGATGCAGGGAATTATGATTCCTTTGCTAAGTCAATGATTAAAGTCCATGAAGGAAAAAGATTAGAGGTGTATCAGGATAGTCTGGGATTCCCTACAGTTGGATATGGTCACTTAATTGACTCAGGTTCTCCAGTTAAAGGTTTAAATGTAGGCGATACGATCACTGACGAAAAAGCAAATCAATTGTTTGATGATGATTACGAACACCATAAAAAAGCAGCAGAAAAAATTCCAGGTTATGAAAAAGCAAGTGGACAACAAAAGGCAGCACTTATAGATTTAACTTTTAACATGGGCCCTGCATGGGCAAGTGGATTCCCATCATTCAAGAAAGCATTTGCTGCTGGTGATTATGAGACTGCTGGAAATGAATTGATGGATAGTGCATGGTATGGGCAAGTTGGTAGAAGAGCACCAACTATTGTGAGTTTGATAAAAGGAAAAGGAACTGGTGGCGCATCATATTTGAAGGATGTTCCTACCAGTTCTTCTGCAAGCAGTTCAATTGCTTCCTCAGTATCTCCATCTTCTGGAGGATCTTCTTCTCCAAGTAGCACAGTTGCAACTGCTGCTAAATTTAGACCTGCAACAACTCCTCCAAGTGTTTCACCTCCACCAATGCAATCACCGACTGCTATGTTAGGTGAGATTGCAGATCTAATTAATTCTGATTTCTCTGAAAGTCCTCAATCACAAACTAGTCAACAACTTCCTCAGTTTGCTGCAGACTTCCAAAATTCTCTCAGCAAGATCAAAACATTGGGGGTACTTTGATAGATGGCTATAAATTCTGCAAAGTTATTACCTTCATCTAAAGGTTCTGCTCTCGCCATAAGAAAAAAATCAATATCTGCTGATTCATTAAAACCAAACGTAGGACAATCTAATTCAAAATCTTTACCTAAAACTACTGCAGATATAAAGACAAAGGTGATAGAGGTTGATAAACTTCTAAAGGGATCTGTTGTCAATGAAAAGAAAAAACTTGATAAAGAGAAACAGGAAGAAGAACGTGCAAAGAGATCTAAACGTGAAGAAGATCTAGAAAAAAAGGAAAAGAAAAAAGATAAACCAAAATCAAAATTAAAACTACCTAAAATATCATTCCTTGATAGAGTAAAAGATTTCATTCTTAATACTTTATTGGGATATGGTTTAATTAAACTCTTAGAATTTTTCCAAGGCGAAGATGGTAAAGCATTTTTTGATGGTGTTGCAGCAATAGCAGAATTCATTGAAAACGTTGGTGGAACAATCTTCAATGGATTAGTGACTTTTATTGATTGGAGTTATCAACTCTATGATAATTTTAGAGGATGGGTTGGTGATACATTTGGCGAAGAAGGTTTAGAAAAGTTTGATACCTTATCTAAAAACTTAAATACATTTCTCAATGCTGCTATTATTGGTGGACTTGCCATCCTTAAATTTGGATGGTTAAGAGCAGGCATTAGTGGTCTTGTAGGAACTTTCAAAAGTATTTTTAAGAGAGGTTTACTGCGAGCAATAAAGCGAGTAAGTTTAAAACTTTTTGGTAAGGGTGCAACGCAAGCATTTGGTAAAGGACTATCTGCTGCTAGTGGTGCTATTGGTAGAGGATTATCTGCCGCTGGTGGTAGACTAGCAGCAACAAAAGTTGGTTCATTCGTTGTAAAACTATTTGGACCAGCAGCTAAGGTAATTGCTCCTGCTATCAAAGGTGCAATGCCAGCAGTCAAAGGATTCTTTGGTAGGGTTCCTATTCTTGGACCTATCATGGTTGCTATATTCTCCTTGTTATCAGGAGAACCTGTAGGTCAAGCATTATTCAAAGCAGGTGGTGCAGCTATTGGTGGAGCACTTGGCACATTTATTCCAATTCCAGTTATTGGAACGCTACTAGGTGAGGTAGTTGGTGCATTCGTTGGAGATCTTCTCTATTATGCTCTTGTAAAACAAAATCCCAAGAAAGCATTTGAACTTCTCCAACAATCGCTGAAAGGAATCTTTAGTGCTGGTGAAGCAATAGGTAAGTTTGTTGGTGATGGATTTAGTAGATTCATTCCTGAATTCTTTGAGAAGCATCCTTTAGATTTATTTGATGGTGGTGGTGTACGATCTGGTGTGACTGCATTTGCAAGAGCAGTTGGTATCTATGATTTCCTTAAGGGAGTTGGATATGCAGGAGGAAAGAATGGACAAATTGATAAGTTCCCAAATCTATTGCAACTTTATAATCCATTTGGAATGATTCCATTGTTGATTAAATCATTCTTCCCACCTAACAACAAACAGGCTCCTGATCTTGATCAATATAATATCAAACCAGAATCGCAACAAGAATCTGGATACACAGGTTCTGGATTAGGATCTGGTGGAAATCAGAGTGGTTCTAGAATGGGCAATTTTGATGTTAAGAAGAGCAATGATATCGTTAATATTGGTAAGGATCTTATCTCTAAAGGATTCTCTGTAGCAGAACATCCAGACTTCACTAAGACACCAACAGCGTCTGGTGGATCATATACTCCTGGAGAAGGAACTGTCAGTCCTGTTCATAGTGGTCAGGGACATTATGATGGCAGAGCTATTGATGTTACTGATTGGAGAGGAACATTAGAAGATTCTAAGGCAAGATATCGTAGTGTTCTGGATTCAATTTATAATGATGGTAATATGGGTAATAAACTTCTTATCCATGATAGTTGGGGTATCGCAGATGCTAGTGGTAAAGATGGTCCTGGAAATCATGCACACCCAACACACATGCACATTGAGGTAAGAGATAAGGGTGGTAAAATTGGTAAAGGAGTCTTTGCCAACCTTGGAGGACCAGAGTTTGTTCTTGATGCAGACACAACTAGAGCTCTTGAAGATAATGTTCCTGGATTCTTATCAGCACTAAACAAAGCAGATTACAATAGTGCTCTAGGTGTGTTGAGAAACTATGCATCTTATGAGGGTGGTATGCAGCAATTTGTCCCAGTACCTATTCCAATGAAACAAAGTCAGATTGTCAGTCCAGCACAGAAACAACTTGCATCTGTTTCAGCATCAGGTGGAGAGGATGAATGGAATGAGAGTCTTTACGTTGGTGGTTAAATAGTAGTAAGAGGTAATGTTAAATGGCAAATCAGCAGACATCTAAAGGTTCTGATCCATCTTTTGTTGAAAGGATTGATGTTATTTCAAATAAAGATGGACAGTCTACTAGCATCACTGGTGGATTGGTTAACTTGATGTACTATGAAAGCATCATGAAAGATAGTGTTCGTGCAACAGTAACTTTTGTGGATGCAGGTAATACAGTTAATGGAAAAACTGCTTTAGATGGTCTTCCAATCGTTGGAGAAGAAAAAGTATTTCTAAAATTTACTGATCACAATGATGTGACATTAGACTTTGGTGATAAATTACAGAATCACTTGTATGTCAATAAAGTAACACCTCTCTCTGATGACACTACAAAATCCTCAGTTAGACTTGAATTGGCATCGAAAGAATTTATTCTCAATGAAAAGGTCAGATTGAATAATAGATTTGACGGTAAAGTTTCTGAGCATATCAAAAGAATATTAACTGATAAGAATTATCTTGCCACTGAGAAAAAATTAGATATAGAAACGACATCAAATAATTATAATTTTATAGGAAACAATAGAAAACCATACTATGCATTGAACTGGTTATCAAAGAATGCAGTATCTGCTCAAAATCAGAAGAAAGGCAGTAGTTCTGGATATTTTTTCTTTGAAACATTTGAAGGATTTAAATTCAAATCTATCGATGGACTTTTATCTCAGGAGAAAAAGAAATCAATAATCTTTAACCAGTCTCCAGATACTAGAGGACAGAACATACCTGAGGGATATGATATGAAAGCCCTTGAATATAGTAAAGACAATGCAATTGATGTGCAAAGGAAATTGCAGATGGGAGCATTCTCTACAAGAACAATTTTGTTTGATCCATTTAACTGCTTTTATCAAGTCATCACTCCTAGTGCAGATCAAAAGAAAGATTCATACAAAACTGCAGGTAAAGATTTGCCAAAATTAAATGATGAATTTAATAGACCTGGAAATAATAAAGAGTTTTCCAGAACAACTTATATGCTTTTAGATAAAGGAACATTACCTACCGGATCAGGTAAAGGAAAAAATAGTGAGCAAATTAAAAAGTCAGGAGAACAAAACTTTGAACCTCAATCTACACTAAATCAATCAATCATGAGGTATAATCAAATGTACTCTCAAAAGTCGAACATCACAATACCAGGAGATTTCTCATTACATGCTGGTGATGTCATATTCTTGGATGCACCTGAATTGCAAACAGATACCAAGAACGATGAGATTAACAAGCAAAATGGTGGACTATATATTATAGCTGATTTATGTCATTACATAACACCAAAAGAGACGTACACTAAATTAAATCTTGTGAGAGATTCCTTTGGTAGAACAGGTAACCATTCATAGTAACAAAAATGGCAGAAAAAAGAACAATCGAACAGCATATTGAAGAGGATAAGGAAATCCTTCATGACCCAACGATTTCTCCTCAGATGCGTCGTCATACAGCAGATGAACTAGAGCATCTAGAACGTTATGCTCAAGAGCACAAGAAAGATATTGAAGCTGGAGATCATCATGATCCCACAATGTTTGAAATGTACTGCGATGAGAATCCAGAAGCAGACGAATGTAGAATTTACGAAGACTGATAACTAATGGAAGGCGGATCTTTATTCAATCCTGGTTTTTTAGGTGGCAACTTTCTATGGTGGGTTGGTCAGGTTGCTGACGATTCCACCTGGAGAGATAATCATCTAGCTGGAAAATTTGAAGGATCCAATACAGTTCCTGGATGGGGAAGAAGATATAAAGTTCGCATCATAGGTCTCCACGATAAAGAAGAAGAGACCATTCCATCAGATCAACTGCCATGGGCTCAGGTGATGTATCCCATCACTGCTGGTGGTGGTCAAACAAATGCAAAACAAACTCCTAACATAAGACAGGGCAACTTTGTCTTTGGATTCTTTCTTGATGGGCAGGATCAACAAGTTCCTGTTATCATGGGAATACTTGGTAACAATGATCAGACATCACTAAAAACCACAATTGGTAAAACTGATACCAACTTTGGACCTACCAGTGGATATGCTGAAGGGACAGTACCAAAAGAACCTGCTGCCAGAGAGAAAGTACCTGATGAGGATCTTACAACTTCAAAACCAACAGGAACTACTCAATCAAACTCTAATTCAGGTTCTTCTATAACTGCATCTCAACCTGGTGCAGCTATGGAGAGCATTGCCAATCCTCATAGACTGAGTTCATCAGATGTAAAGAGAGATGAAAAATATCAAGAAAAGATTGTCTTGATGAAACCTGATGATGTTGTTGGTTCAGCAATCAAAGCAATTCAAACTGCTCTTGATAACATGCTTTCAAAAATTGATAAGTATTTGAATGCAATTTCAAGTTACATTGATGCAGTTTCTAATACTGTAGATAGTTTGCAATCAGTAATTCACAATGCATCTTGTGAAATTGCAAAATATATGAAGATCATCTTTGACAAAGTCATGGAGTATGCTTTAAAGTTACTCAATACTGCTTTGACAAAAGCAGTTGCAGCATTGCCATCTAGCATGAGATTTCA
>CEOC01014781.1_pt1 | contig 10819 bp, 11 predicted proteins | sample 356191 | NCBI WGS metagenome assembly CEOC01 (sample SAMEA2619952, study PRJEB7988) | marine metagenome | biome: marine biome (ENVO:00000447); feature: deep chlorophyll maximum layer (ENVO:xxxxxxxx); material: "saline water (ENVO:00002010), including plankton (ENVO:xxxxxxxx)" | depth 17 m
TCTTATGGCAGTGTCCTGATTCTTATCGCCCTTGGACTTGCTATTACATTTGGCTTAATGGGCGTGATAAACATGGCCCATGGTGAACTTGTGATGATCGGTGCCTATGCAACCTATGAAGTGCAGATGTATTTTGGGCATTCTCCTGAAAACTCAGTGAATGAATATTATTTCTTTGCTCTACCAGTCGCCTTTCTTGCTTCCGCTTCCGTTGGTCTTTTGATGGAGAAATTTGTGGTAAGACATTTATACAACCGCCCCCTGGAATCGCTTTTGGCAACTTGGGGAGTGTCCTTACTGCTTATCCAACTGGTCAGGTTGAGATACGGAGACAACATAGGAGTCAATGCTCCCACTTGGGCACGGGGAGGTTATGAAATTTCTCAGGATGTGGTCTTACCTTTTGCACGGCTCTATCTTTTAGCTCTCTCTGCAGCTTGTGTATCATTTATATATTTCATCATTCGAAAAACTAGAAAGGGAATGCTCATACGGGCCACCATGCAGAATCGTGATATGGCCAGTAGTCTTGGCGTGCGAACCCGCAATGTGGATCGTTTTACTTTTGCCTTAGGTTCGGGCATTGCAGGAGTAGCGGGGTATGGGTGGACAATCGTTGGTGGAGTAACCCCTGACATGGGAACAAAACTTTTTATTGTCGATTCATTTTTGGTGGTTGTCGCTGGTGGAGTTGGAGAATTGGCCGGAGTGCTTTGTTCTGGTTTGGGAATTGGTGTCATTACCAAATTAATTGAACCTCTTGAATTCGGCGGCTTTACAATCGGTCCCGTTTGGGGAAAAGTTATTTTACTGGCTTTGATCGTGGCCTTTATTCAATACAAACCGGCTGGGTTATTTGCACCGAAAGGACGCTTGGGGGATAAAAAATGAAGAGTTCTAACGAAAAACTTGTTGAGAACAAAGGCTCCTTTTGGGTCCTCTTCATTATCGGTTTTGCAGTCCTGCCTTTTCTCTACGGAGAAGGGCTTTTCTCAATCGGTGATATCAATATGCTCGGTCGCTACATGTCTTTTGCTATCCTTGCACTTGGTCTTGGCTTATTGTGGGGGTATGTCGGGATATTGAGTCTTTGCCAGTTTACTTTTTTTTGCCTGGGAGCCTACGCAATGGGTATGCATCTAGCCCATCACGGAGGCCCTGAAGGGATCATTGATGCAAATGGGTGGAAAATACCCGCCTGTCTTTTTGTTGTCTATCCTTACGATGTTGGAGAATCTTCGGGAGATGCTCTGGTTCCCGGTTTTTGGAAGCCATTTTGGAATCTTCCCCTTACTCTAATTCTGGGTATTTTAATTCCAGGGATTACAGCATTTTTACTGGGCTATTTTGTTTTTCGCAGCCGTGTACGAGGGGTATATTTTGCCATCCTGACCCAAGCGATCGCCGTTGCGGGCTGGTTAGTTTTTTGCCGAAACGATGTTATGCTCTGTGGAACCAACGGATTGACCCGCTTTGATGTGATTGCTCCAGCTGAATCGTTACATACCTTCAATCCTGTTGCCGCTAAGGATAGTTGGATAGCCTCGCATGGGGCCAACATGGAGTATGACTTAAATGGAGATGAAAAACTCGATCAGCTTGACTATTCAATCGCTGATGTTGGGTTTTCACTTTCCTCTGAAAGAGTCCAACTTTGGCTATATTGGATCACTCTTGTCTGTTTATTCGGTTCCTACCTCTTGTGTCAATGGATTGTAAAGTCGAGGCTCGGTAAGGTGTTACTTGCGATTCGGGATGATGAACCCACACTTCATTTTTTTGGCTACAAACCCCACGTTTATAAAATATTTGCATTCTGTATCGCTGCGGCACTCGCGGGTCTTGCTGGGATGTTGTTTGTTCCACAGATGAAGATTGTTACCCCCTCTAACATGGAGGCTTATCGATCAGTTCTTGTTGTTGTTTGGGTAGCCGTAGGAGGGCGTAGTTCACTTGGTGGAGCGGTACTGGGTGCTTTAAGTGTAAACCTTTTGTATAATTACTTAACTTCAGAACAGGACATATTATTTTTTAAATGGAGTCCGGACTACTGGCCAATTCTTTTGGGTCTAATCTTTATTGGCGTGGTTCTTTATCTCCCAAATGGATTGATTGAGCTTGTTGATCGGTTCAGGAAGAAGTTTTCTTCTACTGATCTGATAACTAATTCAAATAATAAATGAGTGAGACTGAGACAGCACAGGAAACTGCAACAGAACAGATACAGGAGTCTTTAAAGAAATATTCCGAATTTCGCCCGAGTTTGGTTCAGCCTTCAATATGGTCGAAGAAGTTCGTACTGTTTGTGGAAAACCTGTCCGTATCCTTTGATGGGTTTAAAGCAGTAGATATTCCTCAATATGGAATAGAGCATGGTGAATTAAGGGTAATCATTGGTCCCAATGGGGCTGGCAAGACCACATTTTGTGACTTGGTAAGTGGAAAGACGAAACCCTCTACTGGACGAGTTTATTTTAACGGGAAAGAAATAACTCAGATGGAAGAGTCGGATATCGCGTTGAGTGGGATAGGGCGCAAATTCCAAACTCCCACCGTTTTTGATAGTCTTACCACTTATGAAAATCTGCTTTTGGCTCTCCCGGGAAATCAGGGTTGGAAAAATAATTTACTCAGTCCTGAATCGAAGGGAGAGGTTGAAACGATTGATGAGATTCTGGAAAAGGTTTCCTTGATTGATCAGCGGGAAATGCCGGCCAAGTCCCTGAGTCATGGACAAAGACAATGGTTGGCAATTAGTGCATTAATTATATCCAAACCAAAACTCCTTCTTGTCGATGAGCCAGCCGCTGGTTTGACAGATCTCGAAACTGAGCAGACTGCTGACTTGCTGCTTGAGTTGGCTCAGGAGCATACGATTGTCGTAATTGAACATGACATGGATTTTGTCCGTAGGCTGGGTAAAACCGTTACCGTTTTAAATGAAGGCAAGGTCTTGGCAGAAGGAATGATTGATGAAATGGAGAGAAATGAGGAGGTAATGGAAGCGTATTTGGGCCGATGAATATGGAAGCCATTGATACAGATTCCAATGACGGATTGGATAATCCATACCTTGAGGTTTCCGGTCTTGAGTTTTCATACGGAGAGGTAAAAGTTCTGCATGGATTGGATTTTCATTTAGCACCGCAAAGTATTGGATGTGTGATGGGAAGGAATGGTGTGGGCAAGACCACCTTCCTGAGAAACCTTGTTGGTTTAGAAAATGCAACTGCAGGAAAGATTTCCATAAATGGTAAGGACTCAACTAATTTAGAAGCACATCAACGGGCATGTAACGGGATTGGGTATGTTCCTCAGGGGCGTCAAATTTTTCCGCTTCTTACCGTGGAGGAAAATTTGCTTGTCGCATTGGAGGCGGCAGGATCGGATGAAAAATCAATCCCAGCTTCTATCTATGAGACTTTCCCAGTTTTACATCAGATGAGAAAAAGGCGGGGAGGGGACCTTTCCGGAGGACAGCAACAACAGCTTGCGATTGGCCGGGCTTTGGTTACGAGGCCAAAATTCCTCGTGCTTGATGAGCCTACTGAAGGTATTCAGCCGAATGTGATAACCATGATAGGAGAAGTTATCCGGAGACTGGTTGATGATCAGGGAATGACCATTTTATTGGTTGAGCAATATGTAGATTTTGTTCGCAAGTATTCCGACAGCTTTGCGGTAATGAATCGTGGACGTTTTGTCGCACAAGGATCGGTTGATGAGCTTGACTCTTCCACTATTCATAAGCACTTAAGCGTATAGATTTAAAATGCACCTTACTCCTAGAGAAAAAGATAAACTAATGATTGTAGTCGCGGCTGATCTGGCTCGCCGAAGAAAAGACAGAGGGGTTCTCCTGAATTATCCTGAATCGGTTGCTCTGATTACCTATGAGGTTATGGAAGGAGCCAGAGACGGAAAAACCGTGGCAGATTTGATGAGCTACGGATCCACGATTTTAAAGAAAGATGATGTCATGGAAGGAATCCCCGAAATGATTCATGAAGTTCAGGTGGAAGCAACTTTTCCTGATGGCACTAAACTTGTAACCGTTCATAACCCGATAAGATGAAGCCTGGCGAAATTATTACCTGCAAAAAAAACGACTTCATTCATGCAAATGAACACCTAGAAACCATTTCGGTAAAGGTGAGTAATTTGGGGGACAGACCAATTCAGGTTGGAAGCCATATGCATTTTTTTGAAGTCAATCGTGTTCTTGAATTCGATCGCACTCGTGCAAAAGGTTTCCGCTTGAATGTTCCTGCGGGAACGGCTGCCCGTTTTGAGCCGGGAGATTCAAAAGAAGTTGAGCTAGTTGCTTTAGCCGGAAAGCGTGAAGTTTATGGCTTGAATAATCTAACTGAAGGGAGTGTCGACAAATGAGCCTAAAACTGACTCGAAGGCAATATGCTGAAATGTACGGTCCCACTGTGGGGGATCAGGTCAGATTAGGGGATACTGAACTGTTTATTGAAGTCGAAAAAGATTTAATCGCTGAAAACGGAGGCTATGGAAATGAGATTAAGTTTGGAGGAGGCAAAGTCATTCGTGATGGAATGGGACAGTCTCCACAAGCGTTGGATGATGAGTGCCTTGATTTGATTGTTACCAATGCAACAATTCTAGATCCTCTCATGGGTGTGATCAAAGCAGATGTGGGCGTTAAAAACGGTAGGATAGCAGGAGTCGGACACGGGGGGAACCCTCTGATTCAGGATGGAATTGATCCAAAAATGGTTGTGGGTGCAGGCACTGAAGTGATTGCAGGTGAAGGGATGATATTGACTGCCGGCGGGTATGACTCACACATTCATTTTATTTGCCCCCAGCAAATAGAGGAAGCTCTAGCCAGTGGAGTTACCACGATGACCGGAGGAGGGACGGGTCCTGCAACTGGAACTAACGCCACGACCTGCACGCCTGGTGCATGGAATATTGGCAAGATGTTACAGGCAGCGGATGAATTTCCAATGAATTTGGGATTTCTGGGAAAAGGAAATTCCTCAAACCCGGAAGCGTTACGCGAACAGGTAAGATCCGGGGCAATTGGACTTAAACTTCATGAAGACTGGGGAACCAACCCCTCGACCATCGATACCTGTTTGACCGTTGCGGACGAAATGGATATCCAGGTAGCCATCCATACGGATACACTGAATGAGGCAGGCTTTGTTGAAGATTCAGTTGGAGCAATCAAGGGTAGGGCGATTCATACCTTTCATACGGAGGGTGCAGGCGGAGGGCACGCTCCTGACATCATTAAAGTATGCGGAGAGGCAAATGTCCTCCCATCATCAACCAACCCAACACGACCATTCACTGTAAATACGATCGATGAGCATTTGGATATGTTAATGGTTTGTCATCATCTTGATTCCAAAATTCCCGAAGATGTAGCGTTCGCCGAGTCAAGGATCAGACCATCCACGATTGCTGCGGAAGATATTCTTCACGACCGTGGTGCTTTTTCCGTAATGGCGAGTGATAGCCAGGCAATGGGCCGAGTGGGGGAGGTGCTTTGCCGCACCTGGCAGACAGCGGACAAGATGAAGAGACAGTTTGGTAAGCTTGAGTCTTCAACCCATGGGAGTGCAGACAACTTTCGCGTTCTCCGATATCTCGCAAAATATACTATCAATCCGGCTATTGTGCATGGTATGTCCGATGAAATCGGGTCCATCAGTGTAGGCAAGCTGGCTGACTTGGTTTTGTTTAAACCTGCTTTTTTTGGAGTGAAACCGGAATTGGTTCTTAAAGGTGGGTTGATTGCCTATGCGAATATGGGTGATCCCAATGCTTCTATTCCTACTCCTCAGCCAATGCATTATCGTCCTCAATTTGGATCTTTTGGAAAAGCGAGAACAACCACCTCAGTTACTTTTGTAAGTCAGGCATCTTCCGAAAATCAATCATTACAGGAACTTGGTTTACAAAAAGCAATTATTCCAGTCCGCAATACTCGTGATATTGGAAAAAAGGATCTGGTTTTAAATGATTCTCTGCCCAAGATAGAAGTCGATCCGGAAACCTATATTGTGAAAGCAGACGGAGAGGAATTACATTGTGAGCCTGCTGAAGTCGTTCCTTTGGCTCAGAGATATTTCCTCTTCTGAGCATGATAATTATAAAGAAACTTCATTCGCATTCGCTTGATAAGGCCGAGGAAGGAATTTCTCTATCAGTTGAGAGAAGAGTCCTTGCCAAAAGAAGGTGGCGTGGACAGGCACTGGATGGTACCGATTTTGGGTTCGACCTGGAAATGCCTCTCAGGAACGGAGTTTGCTTTTATACGGAGGAGAATCGAAGTTATGTGATTGTTCAAAAACCTGAGTCGGTTTTTCGTGTAGCTTATTCCAATCAAAAAGAAGCCGCCCACTTGGCGTGGCAAGTTGGGAATCTTCATTTTCCCGCTCAATTTAAGGATACTTATTTGATGGTTGAAGGAGATCTAGCCGTGCGGCTTATGCTCGAGCGCAATAATATCCCTTTTCAGGAATCTACGGAAGTATTTCAGCCCTTCGTTGCCGCCACTTCTCATCATCATGGCAATGGGAAACTACTTAAATATTTTAATATGTGGTAGGGGTATTTAGCTACTTTTAATTCCTACATTGAATAAATTTACCAAAATATAAAATGACCGATCCAAAAAAAATTGAATGGCTTGGTGGTTTGATCCAGACGACGGATACACTATTTCCAAGCGGAGGCTATGCTCATTCCTATGGTTTGGAAGAAATGGTCGCACTTGGCAAAGTTCAGTCAAAAGAGGACTTGGAAGGTTTTCTTATGCAAGAAATCTTACCTAGTTTGGAAAAGTTGGAGCTTCCATATTTAAGGGATTCTGTGGAAGCAGTTGAAAAAAACGATTTAGAGGAGTTGGCAAAGATTAATGAAGAAATATCAGCGTGGAAACTGACCCGTGAAATTCGAGATGCGGGAAATTCGCAGGGAGCACAATTACTGAGAATGATACTCGAAATTTATCAGTGCCCTCTATCTAAAGAGTTGAAACAATTACTTCAGGGAAGGGGGGATCAATGTCAGCATATTACTGCAACTGCCCTTCTTCGGAAGAAACAAAAAGCTCCGCTAGATTCCTCTATGATTGCTTGGATATACCAGGCAGTTTCAAATTTTTGCTCCGCATCTATTAAATTGCTAAGGCTCGGTGAACTTGCCTGTCAGAAGATTATTCATCGCTGTATCAACGGAGAAAAAATTCAAGGATTACTTGCGAGATCTGTTGAGGTGAAGAGGGAAGAAGCCGGTTTTTTCAATCCCATGCTCGATCTTGCATCTGCCCGTCACGAACTTGCTTTTTCGAGACTATTTATATCATGACTGAAACAAATAATAATGAATTCAGCCGACCCGTCCGGGTAGGCATTGGGGGACCGGTTGGTTCCGGTAAAACAATGCTCACTTTGCGACTGTGCGAAGTGCTCAGGGATAAATATTCCATGGTCGCGATTACTAATGATATCTACACGGTAGAGGATGCCCAGTTCTTGGCAAGGAATGAAGCTTTACCCGAAGACCGAATAATGGGGGTGGAAACGGGTGGATGTCCCCACACTGCAATTCGGGATGACACCACCATGAATGCTGTTGCGATCGAGCAATTACAGGAACGCCACCCGGATGCAAAATTGGTGCTTCTTGAAAGTGGGGGAGATAATCTATCTGCTACATTTTCACCTGAATTAGTGGATGCTTTCATCTTCGTCATCGATGTCGCAGAAGGAGACAAGATACCCAGGAAAGGTGGCCCCGCGATTCGGTACTCAGATCTTCTAATCATAAATAAGACAGATCTGGCCCCCTTGGTCGGTGCTGATCTTGAGGTTATGGACAGGGATGCAAAAAAAATGAGAGAAGAACGGCCTTTCCTATTTACGGATCTCAAGACAAGAAAAGGTTTGGATGATGTCGTGGCCTGGTTAACCAAGGAATTTTTATTCTAAAAATGATGATATTCATTGTATGAAACCTCTCGGAATCCATGGTGGAGTGCATCTCGGGTGCCGTACCAATGAAGAGGGCTTACCCTATCTTTCGAGCCAAAGGTTTTCACCACCCGTTCATCTAAGTAAGCCATACTATGATCAGGATACGGGTTCATTATTAATCAACTTATCCTGCCCAACGGCCGGTCTGTTGTCGGGGGATCGTATGGTATGCGATATAGAAGTATCAGACCGGGCATCCATGGTTGTAACCACTCCGGGTGCTACTCGCTCTCACTATATGCGATCTGGAGTGGCAAAGGTTGATCAAAAGTTCAGGGTTAAGGATGATTCTTTTTTGGAATTCAATCCGGGTTCATTAATTCTGCAAAAATCAACCTCTCTAGAGCAAAGGACTTTCCTGGAGGTTGGTGAAGAGGCCGAAGCCTTATTTGTGGAGAAAATGCTCCCCGGTCGGATTGCCCATGGTGAATCCTTTCTATTTAAGAAATTTGCCAACCGATTAAGAATTCAAAAAAATAAGAAACTTGTTCTCTTGGAATCATTCACCTTGGAACCAGGAAATGAATCTGTTAATCCGTGGAGGAATTCGTTTCCTGCTCCATTTTACGGATGCTTTTATCTGGTTTCTCAAAAAGTATCAAATGAGCTTCCTGACCGGCATAAAATTCACGAGATGAAAAACGAAAACCTACTTATCGGTACCACATCCATGCATAAAAAGGCTGGTTGGGTGGTCAAGATTCTGGCTGGCGACCCCTATGAATTTCGAAAAGCAATGAAGGAAATTAGAGAGATCCTTTACAAGGCGATCGGTCGATTACCCACAAGTTTTCGCCGGTACTGATAAAACAATTCATTTTTGATTATGATTCCAGAAACTCTTCTTATTGCCGGTAGTGCCGCATCCGTTGGATTTATCCACACCATTCTTGGCCCTGATCATTATCTTCCTCTTGTAGCTATGGCTAAAACCAATGGTTGGAGCGGGCCGAAGACTGCAACCTACACTGCCTTTTGTGGATTCAGTCATGTGCTTGGAACCATCCTAATTGGTTCACTGGTTTTTCTTCTAGGTCTGGCTTTTTTTAGTATTGAAACAGTTCAATCTGTACGCGGAGATTTTGCGGGGTGGTTTCTTTTACTGTTTGGAGTAATTTATTTTGCATGGGGTGTGAGATGGGTAATTCGCAAAAAGCAGGTTAAGCAAGATTGTGAAGATGTTGAGGCACAGCCTTCGACTTTTTCGAGATGTACACCATTTGCTCTTTTTATCTTTTTTATTCTGGGACCCTGTGAGCCTTTAATCCCGTTAATGTCTTTGGGTACTGAAAACACTGAGATTTTCTCTTCCATATTGGTAGTTTCTGCGTTTTGCGGGACTACCATACTAACCATGCTTTTTTGTGTGATGCTTTTCTATTATGGGATCTCCCGCTTTTCCTTTTTTATGAAGCTTGAAGACTACATGCATGCTGCCACTGGGCTGATCATTTTCTTGTGTGGATCAGCGATTCAATTTCTTGGTGCCTAAGGTTAGTTTTTGTAATCCGGATTTGGCCTTGGAAGTTTGGCATTCATCCTTTTTTGCCAGGCCACAAGCTTGCTCTCGAGATCTTTTGCAATTTTAGGATTTTGCTCTGATAAATCATTTGATTCCGATGGATCTTCCTTGAGGTTGTAAAGTGCGACCTTTTCATGATCATAAAATTTGATTAGCTTCCAACCTCCGTCGCGAATGGATGCTCCCGGGGTCCAAGTTGACCCGTGATAGTGTGGGTAGTGCCAGTACAATGGGCGTGTTTTTCCTTTCTTTCCTTTGAGCTCAGGAACTATACTTCGACCGTCGGCATGCAACTTGGGCTTTGGAGGAAGTCCGGCAAGTTCGAGCATGGTGGGGAAGAAATCCATCGAGACAATTGGCTGATTCGATACACTTTCAGCTTTGGTGACACCCGGTGCCCGAATAATGGTTGGCTCCCTTACTCCTCCTTCGTAAAGCCAGCCTTTACCTGCCCGAAGTGGGGAGTTGCTCCCCGGTCCCATTTTTGGTTTGGTGCTTAGACCACCATTATCTGAAAAGAAGATGACCACCGTGTCGTCCGATAATCCCAGTTCGTCTAATTTGGCTAATAAAGTTCCCACGCTGTCATCGACTGCGGAAACCATTGAAGCAAGGGCGGGATTATCCTGACGCATGCGGGTTTGACCTGAGTGCTCTTGCTTGGTCGGTGTTGTGCCTGAAAATTTTTCAGCCTTTTTTTGGTAATGATCAATATGTTTTTTATAAGCCTGAATCGGCGTATGGATATTGTAATAGGACAGGTATAGCAGGAAGGGTTTGTCTGAATTCCGATTTTCGAGAAAACGGGTCGATTCCTCGGTTAGACGTTCGGTCAGATACTCGCCTTTCTTTTTTGCCTCGAGTACTGGATTATTCCAGGGAGCGTAGTATCCACCAGGAGGGCTACCTCTGTGATGGCCTCCAATGTTGATGTCGAAGCCCTGGTCGGTTGGCCAATGTCCTTCATTTCCCAAGTGCCACTTGCCCGCAAAGAAAGTTTGATATCCATGACTTTTTAATTCTTCAGCAATCGTGACTTCTTTGAGGGCAAGATTATCACGATCTTCTGGATGCAGAAGTTTATTCTTTTTATTATTCGACGAACCGGGAATCCAGTCGGTTATATCAAGACGGACCGGGTGGCGCCCCGTCATGATGCTGGCACGGGTAGGGGAGCAAACGGGACAGGCAGCATACCCGTAATTAAACTTCATCCCCGTCTTCGCCAGGTTATCGATATTGGGGGTTTCATGAAAAGTGGAACCATAAGTGCCAAGAT
>CEOC01155152.1_pt1 | contig 10766 bp, 10 predicted proteins | sample 356191 | NCBI WGS metagenome assembly CEOC01 (sample SAMEA2619952, study PRJEB7988) | marine metagenome | biome: marine biome (ENVO:00000447); feature: deep chlorophyll maximum layer (ENVO:xxxxxxxx); material: "saline water (ENVO:00002010), including plankton (ENVO:xxxxxxxx)" | depth 17 m
CTTTTTTGGACATTATCAGTCCCAAATAAGTTAGTTATTAGGTCACATCTTTGTTGAGAAATATAATTTCGCTTAATTTGCTCGATAACATTCATAAATTAATAACTTTAAATTGGTGGAGCTGGGGGGAATCAGACCCACTCTAAATCACATGCATCCATAAGCTTTTTAAATTTAAAAATACAACTTAAAAAGTATCAGCTCTTCACTCGAGTTTAACCCAATTTAACCAAATCTAAAACAAAATGACCCACGAATTGACCCACGAATTTTAGATTTCTAAATAAAAAACCACCCGAAGGTGGTTTTTAAAGATGGTTATAAATAAAATAATTACTCGGCAGTAATTCTATAAATATTTCCCTCGTCCACAGCTGCATACAATGCACCATCAGGACCCATTGTCACACCTCTAAATCTCTCACTTATTCCTAGAGGCATTGTGATTACGCCATGAACCGATTTGCCATCAGCAGTTAAATCAATGACATCGATTCTTGCACCGGCAGGCGTATCACCGAAGGCAATACCCATTACACCAACAACAAGCCTATTCTCCCATTTACCCCACTGTTTACCTGTAAGGAATGCAGCGGAACCAGTACCTTGAGAAAGACCCATATTATTCCATGTTGGGTACATTAAGTCTTTAAAGCGCGTGTCGCTCATTGGTGTGAATGCACCTCTGATTGCAGGATCCATACCCTCTTTTTGATTTGGCATATATCCACAGTATGCATCAGGGCACTCACCTCGACCACCTGTATTTTGTGCAGGATCCCAACCAGCATTTTTACCTTTAACTAACAATGTAATTTCATCGTTGTGCCAAGGGCCATGTTCTGCTGTAAAGATCTGGTTTTTTGCAGGATGGAAAGCAATGCCCTGAACATTTCGATGTCCATAGGTATAAATTCTCTTATCAAAGCCTTTTGGAGGTTTATTGCCAGGGTGTGCTTTACCATTGGTATCCACTCTCAGCACTTTACCACAAATCAGTGTTGGGGATTGCGGGCAATCACCTTTATGGCGATCACCGCCAGTAACCCAAAGTGCACCAGTCTTATCAAATCTTAAACGAGCACCATTGTGAGCACCAGGTCCGCCAAACGGATGATCTGATTCAAATGGTTTGTACTGAATATCAGTAATAATGTCTGTTCGATCAGAAACACTCTTGAAGTCTTCACTTACTGTAAATTTCATCACGATATTACCGTTACAAACATCCATATTATCTTTACAACCATCACCATGATACTTGTTAGACGTTGAAGCTACATAAATGTGTCTATTTTTAGAAAAATTTGGGTCTACTGCTATCCCCATCATACCTGCCTGCCCCTCACAGAAAAGATCTTCACCAGCTGAGTTATAGCCTTTAGATCCTTTCATACCATACAGTTTATTAATTCCATCCTTAGTTTTAACAGATAACCCATCACACTTTTCTGAAAAAAACATTGTGTCATTATCAACAAATGACATATCCCAAGGGTTTTTTAAATCTTTATGGATTTTTTCAACTTTGATTTTAGGTGTGTCGTCTGCCATTGAATTGACAGAGATTACAGACAAACCAACTACTAATGACTTAGCAAGCCATTTCATTGTGTTTCTCATCTCACTTACTCCTTTAAAAATTAATCAAAACTTTGCTCAGAAAGGTATGCAGTCAAATCAGCAATATCTTCATCAGATAATTTTTTTGCATTCATGATCATCAAGTCAGAATTAGCACCAATTTTTTCTCCAGCGCGGTATCTTTCCAATCTTTTTGTTAAATAATCTACCTCTTTACCACCAATTCGTGGATAACTTGCCATCCCCATCCCTTTTGGGCCATGACAGCTGACACAATTCTTTTCTTTGAATTTTTTTTCTCCAACAATTGGATCAGCTGCATTGGAAAGACAAGAAAAGATAATGGAAACAAGTAAAATAGTAAACTTTGAAACAAAAAAATTATGAATAATCATATTCCTCCCATAAGATATTTAGACTATCATTACAAATGTATTAAAAAAAGGGAGATAGTCCCGACTTTTACCTTAACATGCTTAGTAAAATATTAATAACAATTTTTTTTTATTAACAAATGTCCTTGCGATGGATTTTTCAAAAAATATAAGCGAGGAAAAAATCAAAGCGATAAATTCTGAAAATATTAATGACTGTCACTATCACGCAAAAAGGGCTTTGAATTTCTCAAAAAATAATATAAAGGGAAATAATGAAGCAGAAAAGAGCTTCGAAAAATCTTTATCTTCTTCAAGTCTTCAAGATTGCATTCATCAACTAAAAAAAATTGATAATTTTCAGTGAATAAAATTTGGTGGAGCTGGGGGGAATAAAATGTCCCATGAAACCCTTGTATTTATAAGCTCTTTATCTTCAAAAATAGTGCTTAAAAAGTATCAGCCCTCTAATAAAGTTTAACCCAGTTTAGCCAAATCTAAAACAAAGTGACCCACGAATTGACCCACGATTGATAATTGAGCTACGAATTTTATTCTTTTTTATATATTCTACTATTCAAAATTAATGAATAAAGGTTATATTAGATTAATGCAAAAAGTATATGTGATTAGTCTTTTTTTCATTCTATTATCTTGTTCTGATTCAAATATTAATTGGTCAAGTTATGGAAATGACATTCAAAATCAACGTTTTTCAGAGATTGATGAAATAAATATCAGCAATGTCGATCAGTTAAAACTTATATGGTTAAAAAGAACAGGAATAAACTCTACATTTCAATCAACACCAATTACTGATGATGGCGTTATGTATGTATCTCTTCCTTTCAACCATATAATTGCTATAGATATATTGTCCGGAGATGAACTCTGGAGATATAAACACACCAAAAAAGAAAACTGGCCAATGTGTTGTGGTCCAGCCAATAAAGGTTTAGCAATTCACAAAAACTCACTTTTCATGGGTACTATTGACTCAAGATTAATTGCAATAAATAAATTTAATGGTGAAAAAATATGGGATGTAGATATTGTTGATTCAATTGTAAAATCAGAATCACTTAAACAGTTAGGCGAACACAACAACCTTAAACATGATTTTATTAGTGGTGGCACAGGTGTTGGAATAAATATGGCTCCTGTCATTTATAAAGATAAGGTCATCATTGGAATTACTGGAGTAGGATATGGTTTGCATGTTGATGAAGATAAAGATGCACCACTGGGATCAGTGATTGGTATTGAGGGTTTGTTTGGAAGGCCAGGATTCTTAGCTGCATTTGATATTAATAACGGTAGTAAACAGTGGCACTTCAATACCATTCCCGATGAAGGCTGGGAAGGTAAAATGTTAAATACTACCAAAGATGGAATATCTTTACAGAGAAATATTGCAAAAGAAAAGCAAACAATCAGCAAATATCCTCAAGCTGCAAAATTTGGTGGAGGATCGGCATGGACAACCCCAGCTATTGATGAAAAAAATAATTTACTATATTTTGGTACTGGAAATCCATCACCACAAATGAATGGTGAAAGTCGTCCAGGCGATAATTTATATACGGTTTCATTAGTTGCATTAAATGCTTTAACTGGGGAAAGAAAATGGCATTTTCAACAAGTTCCTCATGATTTATGGGGCTATGATGTGGCATCACCACCATTGATTTTTGAAAAAATAATTCAAGGAAAAAAAACTAAAGTTGTTGGCCAAGCATCAAAAACAGGTTGGTTTTATATTCATGATGCTGAGACTGGTAATTTAATTCAAAAATCTGAACCCTTTGTGCCTCAAAAAAACTTATTTAAAAATCCAACAGAAGATGGAATTGAAATTTATCCAGGATTGCTTGGAGGATCAAACTGGTCACCAGTAAGTTACTCAAGAATTAATAAACTAGCAATAATTTCTGGCATTCATGCGCCAATAAAGTACAAACTCCACAAAAAAAATGATGTTAATGACCTTGAATATACCAGTTCAGAGGCGATACAAGATTTACAATATGGTATTCTTTCTGCAATTGACATCGAAACTGGTCAAAAAAGATGGGAGTACAAAACAAACCAACCTCTTATTGGTGGCAGTTTAAGTACAAAAGGAAACCTTACTTTTTTTGGAGAGGGTAATGGCAGCTTTAATGCCATTGACTCACTTACTGGAAAAAAATTATGGTCTTATAAATTTGAAGCAGGAGTCAACGCCCCACCTATCTCTTTTAAATATAAAGGAAAACAATATATCGCTGTTGTTGCAGGTGGAAATAAGGTTATGGGCTTTCCCCAAGGCGATTACATTGCACTCTTCGCCCTAGATAAAAATTAAAATGGTGGAGCTGGGGGGAATAAATAACCTCTCAAAACCCCTTCAATTACTGGCTCCCTGGCTTTGATTATAACAGTTATATCAAGATTGTGATCCAAGCCAATTTAATGTTATCTAATAGAATCTAAGTCAAAGTGGCACACAAAGTGGCACACAAATAATTAATGGCACACAAGTTTTATAATTTAAAACAACCTTGAATCAATATCCTTGCTGATCAAGTGCTCAGTCTGTTGCTTCATACCTACTTAAAAGTGGTATACAAATTGGTATACATGTTTATAAACTTAACGAACAAATAATAATAAAATTAATTACTGATAAGTAAAATTAATTAGTGTTCTAATAATTAGTGTGCTAATAATTATATTGGTTCACAAATTATAAGGACATAAATATGTTTAAAAATACAGTTTTTGATTTATTTGTTATTCTTTATCTGCTTTTTGGTATTGCAATCTCAGCATATTTATCTCTTTATTTTGTGTTGTCTTAAAAATTCTTCGAGGAGGAATATTATGGGAAGAGCAATTTTATTTAACTCATTTGTTGCAATAAGTTTTATTTTTGCAACAATTTTTAGTCAATCTGTATTAGCTGAAGATAAAAAAGAGAGTTTGTACACGAGATTAGGTGGTATCTATAATATCGCAATCACAGTGGACCACTTGGTTGATAAACTCTATACAAATCATGCACTTAATGCTAATCCGAACATTAAAAATGTTCATGACCAAATCCATACTAAAGCGGGTTTTAAAGTTTGGTTAACCAATTGGGTTGCAAAAAGAACTGGAGGTCCAGATGTTTATAAACCTGATGAATTTGGTAGAGGTAAAAATATGAAAGATTCACATCCACATTTAAAAATTACCGATCGTGAATTTGACATAATTATGACTGAATGTTTACAAACATTCTATAACTTCAATGTACCTGATCAGGAAATATCTGAGTTAATGGCTGATCTTCAAAGCTTTAGGGGTGATATTGTAACTAACCCTACAGAAGGTTATAAGAGTCCTTATCAGATTCAAGAAAAATATAGAAATTAAAAAAAAGTATTTAAAAAAAGAGGGGGTTAGCCCCTCTTTTTTATTTACACAATATTAGTTTTAAAGATTCACGATCCTCTTCGCTAATATCCATAATTTGTGATAACTCATTAAGTCTTTGTTTTAAATCCTCAAAATCTTTTTTCGGAAGATGTGTTTTACAAGCAACTTTATCTTGAATTAAAGCTACTTTCTCCTCAAGGTCTCGACCTTTTTTTGTTATTGATATATTAATTAATCTTTCATCAGATTTATCTCTTTGTTTCTTGATCAAACCTTGATCGATAAGCTTCTTAATTATTGGTGTAACTGTTGGTGCATCAAGATTGAGTTTTTTTGCAATTTCACTGGCAGTAACTGTCGTATCTTCATTTTCCCAAACAACCAATAAAACAAGGTATTGAGGATAGGTAATGCCAAATTCTTTTAGGTAAAACCGATAATATCGAGTTACTGCATTTGTTGCAGAATATAATGCAAAGCAGAGCTGATTTTTTAAGAGTAAATTGGAAAAATTTGTCATAGTTATTAAGTTAATTGATTACTTCGTAACATTCAAGGAAATAAATAATTCATAAATATTTAATGGTGGAGCTGGGTGGAATAAATAACCTCTCAAAACCCCTGTAATTAATGGCTCCTGGCTTTATACTACAACGAGTATATCAAAATTGCTACTCAACCCAGTTTAATGTTATCTAATAGAATCTAAGTCGTAGTGGCTCACAAAATGGCACACAACTTAGACAATATGAAGTCTTAAATTTTCTTTGTAACCCTTGTATTTACAGGGTTTGTTGCTTAAAAACATGGTGGAGCTGGGGGGAATCGAACCCCCGTCCGCGAATCCTCCGCAGATAGTTCTACATACTTAGCTTATTATTTAATTTAATTAACACTTCAGTAACAAGCAACCAAATATATTAACGAGTTACCTTAAATTTAAGAAACTACTAAGTAACCCAATAATTTCCGAGCCTCTCTATATGACGCTGTAACCTGAGCGAGTGGCATATCAGGACAGCGTTTAGCTGGATTAAGCAGCTAAAGCGTAGTTATCGTCGTTTGCGATTACTAATTTTCTAGCTTTTTTTACGAGGACACTAGGCCTCGGTATGCCCTATTCTGTTTTGTAACCCACGTCGAAACCGGGTCAGCCCCAAAACAATATCTAATTATACTATGCTTGCTTATTGGCAGATCGTAAAATACGTTCTTTTTCTCGCTGCCAATCTTTTTCTTTTTCAGTTTGACGTTTATCGAACTGCTTCTTACCCTTTGCTAAACCAACCTGCACCTTTATTTTTCCTTTGGAAAAATGAAAGTCCAGTGGGACTAGAGTAAAACCTGATCGTTCCACTTTACCTATGAGTTTGGCGATCTCCTGACCCTTAAAAAGAAGTTTTCGAGTGCGGATTGTATCTGGCCTGATATGAGTTGAGGCTGCTCCTAAAGGGGAAATATGGCAACCCAGTAAATAGATTTCACCTCTTTGAATAATGACATAGGACTCTTTGATATTTATGCGGTTGTCTCGAATTGCTTTCACCTCCCAACCCTCTAAGACGATACCCGCCTCATACCTCTCTTCAATGAAGTAATCATGGAATGCTTTTTTATTAGAAATAATAGTCAAAATCAGGTTGAAAGTAATTTAAAATAGCATTGTACTTGATAGTTCACTATCCATAAAAGAAATGCATAATATCCATAAATCAGCCATTGTCCTTCATCCTGCACAAAAAATGTTTCAGCTTGTGGACTCAATTGAAAATTATCCTCAATTTTTACCATGGTGTGGATCAACTCAAATCATTGAAAGAGACAATAATAAAACAATCGCGTCAATTGAAATCAACTATAAAGGTATTAGGCAAACTTTTACTACAGAAAATACTAAAAAGCAAAATCAAGAAATGATGATAAAACTTATTGATGGACCTTTTAAGTCACTTTCTGGAGAATGGATTTTTAAAAATTTAGACAAAGATAGCTGCCAAATTGAATTAAAGTTAAAATATGAGTTTAGTAATGTCATCCTTGAAAAATTAATTTCACCTGTATTTAATATGATCGCAAATACATTTATTGATGAGTTTATAAAAGAGGCCAATAGAAACAATAATGACTAGTGATAATACAATTTTAGTGGAGGTAGCTTACGCATCTCTAAGCAAACAGCTAATCATCCCTATCCATGTTAAAGCAGGCACGACGGTCAAAGAAGCAATAATTCAATCTGGAATACAAAAAGAGTATCCTGAAATTAATTTAGATGAAAATCCGGTCGGTATTTTTGGTAAACACACCACATTTGAACAAGAGTTAAGAGAAAAAGATAGAATTGAAATCTATCGTCCATTAATTGCCGACCCCAAAGAAATTAGAAGACAAAGGGCAGAACAAGGGAAAAAAATGAAAAAAGGCGGAGGAAATACTGAGGAGGACTCCTCAAAAGCCTAAGTTTTCTGTATAATTTCTTTTTGCGCGATAAGGAATTCAATATGCGTCTCTTAGAACAAGCTTTAACATTCGATGATATTTTACTAGTCCCCGCTCGATCCAATATATTACCTAAGGAAGTATCATTAGCTACCCAATTAACTCAAAATATTTCAATAAATATTCCATTGCTTTCAGCTGCTATGGATACCGTCACTGAATCTGAATTAGCGATTGCCATGGCTGAAGAAGGTGGAATTGGTATTATTCATAAAAATATGTCGCCAAAACATCAGGCTGAACATGTTTCTAAAGTGAAGCGTTTTGAGTCTGGTGTTGTTTTAAATCCTATTGTGATTGACCCGAATATGTCCGTCGATGAAGTCATCAATTTAACCAAGAAACATAAAATTTCTGGATTGCCTGTGATTGAAGGCAATAAAGTTGTCGGCATTGTCACCAATAGAGACCTAAGGTTCGAAGAGAATTTAAATCAACCTGTTAAAAATGTGATGACACCTCGTGAGAGATTGGTGACTGTTAACGAGAAAGCTTCAAAAGAAGAAGTGATGCGTCTTCTTCATCAATATAGACTTGAAAGATTATTGGTTATTGATAATAACGATCAACTGAAGGGTCTAATAACTGTTAAAGATATACAAAAATCCTCCGATCATCCCTTTGCATCTAAAGATAATAAAGAAAGATTAATCGTTGGAGCTGCCGTGGGTGTTGGAGCAGACACCGAAACTCGAGTAGAACAACTTGTTGATGCAGGTGTGGATGTGATTGTGGTTGATACTGCTCATGGACACTCTCAAGGTGTAATCGATAGAGTGCATTGGATTAAGAAACATTTCTCAAAAACAGATGTAATTGGTGGAAATATTGCCACTGCAGATGCTGCAAAAGCCTTAGTTGATGCAGGTGCGGATGCAGTCAAAGTAGGTATTGGTCCTGGCTCTATTTGTACAACAAGAATTGTTGCTGGTGTTGGCGTTCCTCAAATTACAGCAATTAATAATGTTGCTCAAGCATTAAAAGTTAAAAAAATACCTCTAATTGCTGATGGTGGTATTCGTTACTCAGGCGACGTGGCTAAAGCCCTTGCTGCTGGTGCATATAATGTCATGCTTGGAAGTATGTTTGCTGGTACTGAAGAGGCTCCAGGCGAAGTTGAATTATTTCAAGGTCGTTCATACAAATCTTACAGAGGCATGGGCTCAATTGGAGCAATGCAGCAGGGATCAAAAGATCGTTATTTTCAAGACACTGAAGATAATGCCGAAAAATTAGTCCCTGAGGGTATTGAAGGTCGAGTTCCATATAAAGGTTCGGTTAAAAATGTTATTCATCAACTTATGGGTGGCTTAAGAGCATCTATGGGTTATGTTGGTGTTGGGAATATAAAAGACATGCGAGAAAAGGCTGAATTTGTTCAGATTACTAATTCAGGCATGCGGGAATCTCATGTCCATGACGTCCAAATCACAAAAGAAGCACCAAACTATAGACTGGATTAATTTGGATAAAGTACTAATCTTAGATTTTGGTTCACAATATACGCAGTTAATTGCAAGACGCATTCGTGAAATGAATGTGTTTTGCGAAATTTATCCCTATGACGTTAGTTTAGAAAAAATAGATGATTTTTCTCCTAAGGCAATCATTCTCTCTGGCGGTCCAAATTCAGTCTATGAGGATGAAACTCCAAAAGCTCCTCAAGAGATATTTAAGATGAATGTTCCGATCCTAGGAATCTGTTATGGAATGCAAACCTTATGTGAACAGCTTGGTGGTAAGGTAATTAACAGCACAAAGCGTGAATTTGGTCATGCTCAAATCCGGGCACATGGTCACTCACTTCTTTTGAAAGATATCCAGGATCATACGAACCCTGATGGACATGGATTGCTCGATGTTTGGATGAGTCACGGAGATAAGGTAGAAAATCTTCCAAATGACTTCAAAATCATTGCGAGTAATGACTCAACTCCAATTGCAGCCATTGCAAATGATGAAAAGAAAATTTATGGCGTCCAGTTTCATCCAGAAGTCACTCATACCAGCCAAGGCCAGAAGATCTTAGCTAGATTTGTATTAGATATAGCTGATTGCAAATCTGAATGGAATATGCCAGATTATATTGACACAGCCATTAAGGATATAAAAAATCAAGTTCATGATGAACATGTAATTTTAGGCTTGTCTGGCGGAGTTGACTCATCCGTCGCGGCAGCCCTTCTGCATAAAGCAATTGGTGACCAACTCACATGTATTTTTGTTGACCATGGCCTGTTGAGAAAAGATGAGGCAACAAAGGTACTCTCCTTATTTAAAAAAAACCTTGGAGTGAAAGTCATTCATGTTGATGCAACGAAAAAATTTATGGATGATTTAAAGGGGATTGATGACCCGGAAGAAAAAAGGAAAATAATTGGCAGAAACTTTGTTGAAGTCTTTCAGGATGAGTCAAAAAAGATTAAAAAGGCTAAATGGTTAGCTCAAGGCACAATCTATCCAGATGTGATTGAATCAGCTGGCGGTAAAACTAAAAAGGGACACAACATTAAGAGCCATCATAATGTTGGCGGATTACCTGAATCATTACACCTTAAACTTTTAGAGCCCTTACGTGAACTATTCAAGGATGAAGTCAGAAAACTTGGTGTTGCACTCGGTCTTCCCAATCATATGGTGTATCGACACCCTTTTCCCGGCCCAGGTCTTGGAGTCAGAATTCTTGGAGAAGTAAGATTAGAGCATGCTAATTTATTGAGAGAAGCTGATAATATCTTTATCCAAGAATTAGAACGATCAGGCTGGTATGACAAAACATCCCAGGCCTTTTGTGTATTCTTGCCAGTAAAATCTGTTGGAGTAATGGGTGACGGAAGAACTTACGAGTATGTTGTAGCTTTAAGATCAGTGGAAACAACTGATTTTATGACTGCCAAATGGTCT
>CEOC01050682.1_pt1 | contig 10759 bp, 9 predicted proteins | sample 356191 | NCBI WGS metagenome assembly CEOC01 (sample SAMEA2619952, study PRJEB7988) | marine metagenome | biome: marine biome (ENVO:00000447); feature: deep chlorophyll maximum layer (ENVO:xxxxxxxx); material: "saline water (ENVO:00002010), including plankton (ENVO:xxxxxxxx)" | depth 17 m
TTAATTGCAAGTGTATTCGTTAATAGACTAAATAAAAAAATGAGGCTGCAAGCTGATCCTACTGTTATTTATGGTATGAAAAACTATAAAGGCAATATTACAAAAAAAGACTTGCAGACTAAAAACGAATATAATACATATAAGATTAATGGTTTGCCAAAAACACCAATATGTTCACCTGGTGAGAGCTCGATTAAGTCAGCTAGTAAACCAGCAAAAAGTGAATTTTTATATTTTGTCTCAAATAATCAAGGTAAGCATATTTTCTCTAAAAATTATAAGGACCATATAAAAGCTGTAAACATGTATCAAAAAAAATAATTATGAAAAAAGGAAAATTAATAAGTTTTGAAGGCATAGAAGGTGTTGGTAAGACAACAACTATAAAATCAGTAAAACAATATTTAGAAGATAGAGGTATAACAGTTTATTGCACGCGTGAGCCTGGAGGTACAAAGTATGGCGAGTCTTTAAGAAGTATTTTACTAAATAATAAAACCTCAATAACACCAGAAGCAGAATTACTTTTATTATTTGCAATTAGAAAACAACATATAGACGAAATTTTAAAACCAAAATTATCAAATGGTAATTGGGTTTTATGTGATAGATATATTGACGCTTCATTAGCTTATCAAGGCTATGGAAAAAAAGTTAGTTTGAAAAAAATTGAAATTCTAATTAATAACTTTACAGACAATATAATGCCAGATCTAACTATTTTTTTTGATTTACCATATGATCTTTCAAAAAAGAGGTTCCCAAAAAATAAGAAGAAGGACAGATTTGAAAATCTAAATAGTAAGTTTTTTAATGACGTTTATTACGGATATAAAGATATTGCAAAAAAAAATAACACGAGAGTAAAAATTATAGACGCTAATCAAAGCAAAAAAGAAGTTTGTGATCAAATTATTGAAATAATTGAAAAAAAATTTAAATAAGATATTATTTTATAGTTTTTTATATTCGATATTCTTTTGTAAAATAGCTGTCATTAGAATTACTTCATTAAATTTATTTTTTTTCAGCTCAAAAATATCATTATTATTTTTAATTCCACCTGAAATTATAATTTCTGAATTTGGATAAATTTTTTTTGTTTCAATAATATTAATATTATTTATACCAGTTTGTTTTGAAATACTATCCATATCCATACATATTACTTTATTAGGTGATATTTTTTTATAACCTTCATTTTTGCAAATTATTTTTTTAAATTTAAAATCTAATGATAGTATATAATTTTTAAAATTATTATTTTTAATAAAACTATAATCTTCATAGGTTTCTGTGGCTATTATTTGCACAAAATTCTTTAGCTTTATTATATTTAGATTTTCTGCTTTTACCGCTCCATTATCTACAAGAAATTTTATTTTTTTGAATCTTTTCAAGATATTTTCTATTAATATATTATTATCAATAAAATTTTCAATTGAGTCTAAATCTGCTATATAAATTGTGTTAAAATTGTGTTGAGTTAATATATATTCAATAAATTTTACGGGTTCAGAAGATGGGGCAAGGTTTTGATTTATTTCACAGTACGATTCTCTTTCGTTACCGTTTGGTTTAACTACTTTTCCATTTTTTAGGTCTATAGCTGGAATTAATTTCATAATATTATGGGTATTTTAATTTACGAACATTTCCTTGGTCAAAAATTTGTAAAAGGCACTTCTTCCTTAATTTTAAATGAGGCGAAAATAATAACAACCTCTATAGCTAATGATTTAATGAATTGTAGTGAAAAACCAGAAGTTTCAGTATTAATTGATGATGGAAATATAAATTTATTAGATAATGTAAATATTATAAAAAGAAATAATTCAAAGGAAATTGTTGATGATATATGTTTGAATTTGAATGAAAATGATTTTGTTTTAATAGTAGCACCTGAAGAAAATTTAGAATTATTCAATATAGTAAAAAACTTAGAAAAAAGAAATGTTAATTTACTAAATTGTCAAAGTAACTTTATTAAAACTACTACTAATAAAAAAGAAATCAATAATCATTTGATAAAATCCAAAGATTATTTAATTAATACTTTTGATAATTATAAATTTATTGATGAAAACAACAAGATTATAGCAAAAGTTTTTGATGGTTTTGGATCCGAAAATCTTTTTATTTTTCACAATAGAGCAGATCTTAAAGATAAAAAAATACTTTTAACTGATAGGCATATATACCAGCCTTACCATGAAGGTACTATAGTTGGAATAAATATTGTCGCAAATAATGGCAATCATAGGATTTTATCTATAAATGAGCAGAAATATGAAGAGACATTAGGCAATACTTTGGCTTTAAAAAAAATATATATTGGAAAGTTAAACTCGTCATATGCGTTATTTGATAAATTTGTGAACTCCATATTAAGTAATCTTGAGGGGTATAATGGTTTCTTTGGTATCGATGCTATTATAACAAATGATGATAAAATATTTTTTCTTGAGATAAACCCGAGGCTAACAACTTCATATTCTTTTTTATCAAAATCTTTAGGATTTAATCCTTTGGAATTGTTCTATAATACAAATTACGATTTTTCTATAGAAAATAATAAAAATTTTTTAATTGATGTTTATGACGAATAATAAAATATTAATAGGCTGGGATATTGGTGGCGCAAATACCAAAATTTGTGTGTTTGATTCAAATTATAATATTATTAATACTTATAGTGAAAATTTAAAAATATGGGAAAATTTTAGCAACTTAAGATCTTTGTTTACTAAAGTTTATAATAAATATGAAACATACGAAGTTTCAAATTTCATAACAATAACTGCAGAATCTTGTGATAATTTTTCAAAAAGAAATGATGGTATTCTTAAAATAATAGAATTGTGTAATAACCATATGTTAGGTAAAAATTTTTATTTTTCTAATGATGGTAACTACATAGATTACTCAGCTGCATTATTAAAACCTAATAAATTATTTTCTACAAATTGGATGTTGTCGTTGAATTTTTTAAACTTATCAAGAGATATTGATGTTTTAATTGATATAGGATCAACAACAACAGACATAATTTATAAAAATATGAGCGTTAAAGATAACGTAAGTGATTATCAAAGACTATGCAATAATACTTTAGTTTATGTTGGCGTAGTAAGAACACCATTATCTATGCTTATTGACAGCGTAAATTATAGAAATAATCTATCACCGCTTATTAACGAGGTATATGCTACAACTGGAGATATATTTAATATCACAAAAGATATTGATTTTACAAATTCTCATTATAGAGGTGCCGATGGCAAAAGTTTTACCAGAGAAAACTCATTAATAAGGCTTGGTAGAAATATTGGATTTGATTATAACCCTAATGACGAAAAATACCTTGTAGAGATTTCTAAGAAAATTAAAAGAGAAATTATTAAAAAAATTTTTTCGTGTCTTACAAATAGATTAGACATAAAATTAAATAATTCTATAATATCATCTGTAGGCGAAGGGAATTTTTTGGTAAAAGAATTATGTGAAAAAAATAATATAATATATAAACCTATAGAAACCATAGAAAATGATTTGCTAAAAAAAAATATTTATCAAGATGTCTATAAAAACTTTCCCTCTGCATTAGTTGTTTTAAATAGTATAAATAAAGAATATGAAAAAATTTAAAATAAATTACTACAGTAATTCTTGCATTTATGCTGAATATTTAAAAAATTTTGACTGGTTTATTTTTCTTGATAGCTGTAACGATATTAGTAATTTTGGACGATATGATATTTTATCATGCAATCCAAATATAAAAATTACATCATATGGAAAGAATATTAATGTTCAAAGTAATAACTTAAATTCCTCTTTTTATGATGATCCATTTGAAATAATTAAAAAATACCATCATACAAAAGAAATAAATAAAGAATTTCCGTTTTCAAAAGGACTAATGGGATACTTTGGTTACGAAGCTTTGGATAGTAGTACGGATTCTTTAGACGAAAAAATTTTTCCAAATATTGCGGTAGGATTTTATGATTGGGCTGTTATTGTAGATCATGAAAAAAGAGAATCATGGATTGTATACGATAAAAAAAATAGTCTTATTGATTACTTGTGTACAAAGTTCTTATCAAAAAATTTATCAATAAAACAAGATTATAATAATATTTTTTATAATTTTGAAAAAAATACTTCTAAAGAGAAATACATGACTGATGTTAAAACTATTAAAAGTTATATTAAGAACGGTGATTGTTATCAGGTTAATTACTCTCAAAATTTTACATGTAAATATGATGCTGAACCCTGGAATATTTATAAAGATATAAGAAATATAAATCCTGCTCCGTATTCTACATTTTTTAGTTTTAATGATATGTATATTATTAGCTCTTCCCCAGAAAGATTTATTTCTACAAGAAATGGTATTGTAGAGACAAAACCAATTAAGGGTACTCTTAAACGTTTAAAAGATAAAATATTAGACGACAAACAAATTGACTTACTCAAAAACGATGAAAAGAATAGGGCAGAAAATCTTATGATTGTTGACTTATTACGAAATGACTTAAGTAAATGTTGCAAATTAAATTCCGTTAAAGTTGATAAGCTATTTGATATTGAAAGCTATGCATCTGTACATCATATGGTAAGTACAATTTCTGGGGAATTAGAAAACAATATGAATTCATTAGATATTTTAAAGGCTTGTTTTCCTGGCGGATCAATTACAGGCGCACCAAAACAAAGATCTATGGAAATTATTAAAGAATTAGAACGTCGTGATAGAAATATTTATTGTGGTTCTGTAGGTTATATAGACGAAAACAATACCATGGATACAAATATATGCATAAGAACGATAATGCTCGAAAAGAATAGTTTAAGTTTTTCGGCAGGAGGTGGTATTGTCCATGATTCTTCACCTACGGATGAATATCTTGAAAGTTTAGAGAAAGTTTCAAAATTTTTAAAATATTTTTCAAATGGTGAATTTAAATGGTAGTTATTAAAATTGGTGGAAGTTTAAAATCAACTATCTATATAAAAAAATGGATAGATGAAATTAAATTAAATAGAAATACAAGTTTTTTATTAATTTTTGGTGGTGGTGAATATGCGAATAATATTAGAATAGAACAAAAAGAAAAAGAGTATAGTGATTTAAAAGCCCACGAATATGCAATTGAAGCAATGCGCAAGTATACAAAAGAAAATTTGATATATTTGGAAAATTTTAAGATTGTAAAATCTATATATGATATTAAAAACTGTTATAAAAATAAAAAAAATTTTGTCTGGATGCCATCTGTAAAAGAGGTGAATTCATTCAATATCCCAAGAAATTGGGATGCTACATCTGATTCTATTGCTTTAGCAATCTCAGAAAAAATAAAATCACCCTTATTAATTATAAAATCTCTTCGTTTTAATAAAAAAAAATATATTAACTCATTTTTTTTAAAAAAAAATATAGTGGATAAATATTTTTCGGAAAATTATTTACATAGTCAAAATAAAATTTCTATAGCTAGTAGGGAAAAATCTTATAAATTGAGAGAAATATGTAATTATTTGTTAGAGTAAGTTAATTATTTATATTTCTGCCTAGTAAAATTGATATCCATTTAGTGTCATTATTACTTTGAAGAGCAATTTTCATTATCATTGTTAACGGAACAGATAGAAGCATTCCTACAGGACCTAATAGCCAACCCCAAAATAGCAATGATAAAAATATTACAAGAGTTGATAATCCTAATTCTTTGCCTAGGTATCTAGGTTCAATTAAACTTCCCATTATAATATTTGTAATTAAATAGATTATTGCGACTAAAATTGCATAGTAAAAATTAAATTGTATTAGTGCGATTATTATTGCTGGTATTGATGCAATTATAGAGCCTATACTAGGTATATAATTCAGAAAGAATGCTATTAATCCCCATAAAACTGCATGATCTAGACCAATGATGTTAAGAGCTATATATATTATTAGTCCTGTAATTATGCTAACTACAGTTTTAATTGATAAATACTTATTCATGTTTTCGCTAAATACATGAAAGTTCATTATTGATTGATCACTGTTTTTGAAAGCTTTTTTTATTTTGTTAGAGAAACCAGCAGCTTCTAAAAGAGTAAACATTACTATAAGTAAAATTAATAAATAATTTGTTAAGACATTACCAAAAGCACTAATCGTATTTGCAACAGATTGCATTATAAAAGTTGGATCTACATATTCCTGCAGAACATTTGAGTCAATATTAATACCATATTTATCACTAATAACAGAAATTTTGTCTACTTCATTGTAAATTTTCTCTTTGTATATTGGTAAAGATTTTCTAAAACCATTTAAAGATGTGCCTATTAATGCAGCAATACTTAAACTTACACCAATTATTGTGAAAATAACTAACGTTACAGATATTGGCGTATTAATTTTTTTTGATTGAAAAAATTTTAATAATGGAAATGATATTAAAGCAATAAACATTGATAAAAAAAAAGGAACGACAATTTTATCAGCTGTTTTTAAACCAGCAAATATTATTACAAGCCCACTTACAGTTAAAATAGTTCTATATATTGTGCTTTGTTTATTCATTTTTATATTTTAATTTAATTTTTAATAATCCATAACCTATAATACCAGATAGTATGGATCCAAAAAATATGCCAGATTTTGAAAATTGCTGACCAACATCTATAAGTTCATTGGTTGGCGCAAAAGCCAAAGTATTTATAAATAAGCTCATTGTAAAACCTATGCCGCAAAGAAATGATACTCCGAGAATATCTATAATATCCACATTATTTGGCAATTCACATGCTTTTAATTTTATAGAAAAATAAGTAAGTAAAGTTATTCCAATTGGTTTGCCAACTAATAGCCCAAGCATTATACCTAGTGGTATAGAGTTTGATAATGAAGTAAAACTTATTGTGCTTAGGTCAATATCAGCATTAAAAAAAGCAAATATTGGTAGTATTATAAATCCAGAAAATGTATGTAATTTTTTTTCTAAATATCTTAAAGGCGAGTGTGTACTATTTTTTATAGAAAAAGGAATAGTTGATGCAAGGATTACACCTGCTATTGTTGTGTGTATTCCTGAGTGCAAGATAAAGTACCATAGAAAGATTCCGACAATTATATATAACGTTAATTTTCTTACATTAAGTAAATTTAAAATTATTAAAAATAAAAAAGATATAAAACCATAGATTAAATATGTATAAGAAATTTCATTTGTATAATATATGGCAATAACCATTACTGCGCCAAGATCATCAATTATAGCTAATGATAATAAAAATATTTTCAGTCCAACAGGAACTTTATTTCCTAATACTGATAAAACAGCTAATGAAAATGCTATATCAGTTGCAGTTGGTATAGCCCAACCAGGTGTAGCAGATGGTTTATCCATATTAATAAGAAGGTAAATTACTGCAGGTATTGCCATTCCGCCTATGGCCGCGATACCAGGTAAAAGTATTTTAGAGAAAGTAGATAATTGGCCATTTACCATCTCTCTTTTTAACTCTAGACCAATCACAAGAAAAAATATAGCCATCAGCCCATCATTTACCCAATGATGAACAGTCTCTTTTAGTTTAAATTCATCAATACTTATTGATATATAACTGTTTTTTATGGCGTAGTAGTAATCTGATAATCCAGAATTAACAAGAATTATGGCTAGAATGCTAAAAATAATTAGTAATACACCTGATGCAGACTCGGTCTTTAAGAAATTTTTTATGAAATTTCTTGAAAATATTTCTGTATTAAAAGTTGTTCCTTTATTTATTAGCATAATTCAGACATTATATGTAACTTATGTTAAATTTTTAAGATAATTATAACAATTTATAGAAATGCAAGAAAATTACAATCCCAAAATAATAGAAAAAAAAATACAGGATGAATGGGCTGCTAGCAAAACATTTAAAGCTAGTATTAATAAAAGAAAAAAATTCTACTGTTTATCAATGTTTCCTTATCCAAGTGGAAATCTTCATATTGGTCATGTTAGAAACTATACAATAAGCGATGTTTTGGCGCGATTTCATCGAATGCAAGGAGAAAATGTCCTTCATCCTATTGGCTGGGACGCTTTTGGGTTGCCTGCTGAAAATGCAGCAATTCAAAATCAATCTTCTCCAAAAGAATGGACAAACAAAAATATTGAAAACATGAGAAATCAATTAAAGTCTCTTGGTTTTAGCTATGACTGGGATAGAGAAATATCTACATGCTCAGAAGATTATTATAAATGGGAACAATGGTTTTTTATTAAATTATTTAAAAAACAATTAGTTTATAAAAAAGAATCTTTGGTAAATTGGGACCCAGTTGATAACACTGTTTTGGCGAATGAACAGGTTATTGATGGAAAAGGTTGGCGTTCAGGAGCCGAGGTTGAGAAGAAAAAAATTTCCCAATGGTTTTTAAAAACAACTTCATATTCAAAGCAATTATTATCTGATCTTAAGGAATTAGAAGGATTTTGGCCAGAAAACGTTCTAACTATGCAAAAGAATTGGATTGGAGAATCTAGTGGCGCAGAATTATTTTTTAAAATAGCAGTTAGTAATCATATTATTAATGTTTTTACAACAAGGCCTGATACGTTATATGGAGTTACTTTTATTGCTTTAGCAGCTGATCATGCCTTCATTGAAAAATGTGATGACAATGTTAAAAATTTTGCAAAAGAACTTTTATTATCAAAAGATAAAGATGAAAAAACATCTTCTAAAAAAATATCAAAAGGAATTTTTACAAATTTTTATGCAATTCACCCAATAACTGGAAAAAAAGTACCAATTTGGATTGCGAATTACATTCTTACTGGTTATGGGACTGGCGCTGTAATGGGTGTACCTGCCCATGATGAAAGAGATTATAATTTTGCAAAAAAATACAATTTGGAAATTATAAAAGTTATAACCAAAGATGGTAATAATGATGAGCTATATGTTGGCGAAGGTTTTTTAATTAACTCAAATGAATTTAATAATTTAGATAATATATCTGCTTCTAAATCTATAGTTTCTTTGATTACTGAGATGAAAATTGGTAAACAAGTAAAAAATTATAAGATAAGAGACTGGGGTATATCCAGGCAAAGATATTGGGGATGTCCCATACCAATTATATACAGAGAAGATGGAGAAATTCTTACAGTTGATGAGAATGATTTGCCAATAAAACTGCCTGATGATATTGATTTTTCTTCACCTGGAAACCCGCTAGAGAACCATCCCACATGGAAATATACAAAATGTTCTATAACAGGAATGAAAGCAATAAGAGAAACAGATACTCTTGATACATTCTTTGAATCAAGTTGGTATCAATCCAGATTTTGCTCACCTAAAGATAATCACAATATGATAGGAGAAGAAGCAAATTATTGGTTGCCAGTAGATATATATATAGGAGGAATAGAGCATGCTGTTCTCCACTTATTATATGCTAGGTTCTTTCATAAATTATTGAGAGATGAAGGAATGTTAAAATCTAATGAGCCATTTAAATCCCTTGTTACACAAGGAATGGTATTAAAGGATGGAGCAAAAATGTCTAAATCAAAAGGCAATACCGTTGATCCAAATAGTTTGATACAAAAATATGGTGCTGACACTGTAAGATTATTTGTAATATTTGCTGCGCCGGTTGAAAATTCATTAGAATGGTCTGATCATGGTGTTGAAGGTTCATTTAAATTTTTAAATAAGCTATGGGGGGTAGGATTTAAAATAAAAAACTATAATAAAGATATAAAAAATTATAATTTAGATGACGAAAAAAAACTTAAAATAATAACCAATAAAGCCATTGCAAAAGTTACCGATGATTACGGAAAAAGACTAAGTCTTAACACAATTGTTTCAACATGCATGGAATTGTTAAATTCAATTGTAAATTCGTTGCAGCAGAATAATATACGATATGAGGTTATTCTTAGTGTGTATAAATCATTAATTTTATTATTGAATCCAATAACACCTCATATATGCAAAGAACTATCAGCGCATCTAAATATATTGGAAATAGATAATGATATAAGTTGGCCAATAATTGACCAAAATTTTCTCAAAGATGATAAAAACTTAATAGTTATTCAAATAAATGGAAAAGTAAGAAAAAAAATTGAAATAGAAAGCGATATAGATCAAGAAAAACTTGAGACATATATTTTTTCGTTGGAGGAAGTTATAAAATATACTAATGGTAAGGAAATAAAAAAAATAATATATATAAAAAATAAACTTGTTAATATAGTAGTAAAATGAATCACACAAAGTTAAAAATTATTTTTACAGTATTCCTCCTTGGATTTTTTTTCCAAGGTTGTGGATATAAGCTTGGTGATTTAGAAGTTATCGGTAATGACTCTTCAAAAACTACATCTATAAGTATTAAATCGTCAAGATCACAAATCCAGTCTTTTATTAATTCAGGCTTTATAATTGATAACACTAATTTTACACACATTGTTATAATTGATGGGCCTAGTTTTGAAAAACAAACAGCATCTGTAACAAGCAATGCTACAGAAAATGAGTTTACAATAATTGGTACAATTATTGTTTCTTTATATAATAAAGAAAGAGAAGTTATTATTGACAAAAAAACAATATCACTTTCAAAAGATCATAAATTTTCTTCTTCTAATATCAATAGTTCTGAGAGTGAAGAAGAATTTGTTAAGAGTGATATTAGAAAGTATTTAGAAATTCAGGCAATAAATATTATAAGAGG
>CEOC01086245.1_pt1 | contig 10754 bp, 12 predicted proteins | sample 356191 | NCBI WGS metagenome assembly CEOC01 (sample SAMEA2619952, study PRJEB7988) | marine metagenome | biome: marine biome (ENVO:00000447); feature: deep chlorophyll maximum layer (ENVO:xxxxxxxx); material: "saline water (ENVO:00002010), including plankton (ENVO:xxxxxxxx)" | depth 17 m
CCTATGATCATAAAAAAAATAAAGGTATTTCTTTATTTAAAAAAAAGCTTTTAGAGAATAAATAATTACAAATCGTTTTTCATCGAGTCCATATCGCTCAGATGAAATTTTAATGCTTGATTGGATAGTCTGATTTCTTGTAAAAATAAAAAAATAGAAATAATCATGCAGACACAGCAAGCCGCAAAATTAATTCTAGCAACTTGTAAACTTCCGAGATAAAGCAATAAAACTGTTGTCATATTAAATAAAAAACCAAAAGCCGCGAAACCCATTGTATATTTTAAAAGGTTGGTTCTACTGTTAAGAACATGAAGTTGATTTTCTAGCTGCGGGGGAGTTTTTTTATCTAAGGTTAACTGATCATGTAGTTTTCTTATTAGTCCACTCAAAGTATGAAACCTATTACTATACATCGTCATCATTAAGGGGATTGCTGGAAACATTAATGCAGTAACTGTGTAATCTATGTCCATATCGAATCAAATTGATTATGAAGATAGTGTTTGATATTTACAAGTTATATTTCATGTCACATTTAAAAATATTCATAGAATTAACTCGATTAAACAAGCCAATAGGTTTTATGCTTTTATTTTGGCCTTGCTCTTGGGGTTTGGCATACGCTCATATTTTAAAAGGTAATATCAATTTATTTACACAATATTTGATATTGTTTTTTTTTGGTTCAGTTTTAATGAGAAGTGCAGGATGTATTGTTAACGATATTGTAGATAAGGACTATGACAAAAAAGTAGATAGAACAAAGAAACGTCCGTTAGCTGTAGGTATAATAACCATAAAACAATCTCTTGCTTACGTTTTAATACTCTGTTTAGTGGCATTTTTTATTCTTATCCAGTTTAATCTATTAACCATAATACTTGGAATGAGTTCTATGCTGCTCGCTTTCGCTTATCCTTTTATGAAGAGGATCACCTATTGGCCACAACTATTTTTAGGTGTCACTTTTAATTGGGGGATTATCATGGCCTGGGCTGCTATTCATAATAATATCACTGTTGAAATATCGATACTTTACGTATCAGCCATATTTTGGACATTGGGATATGACACGATTTATGGAGCTCAAGATATGTCTGATGATGAAATAATTGGATTAAAATCCACTTCTATTAAATTTAAAAATAATCTTTGGTTATTTGTTTCGGTCTCATATTTAGTTTCTATAATCTTGATAATTTATCTCTTTAATAACTACTATGGTAACAATCTTTTTTCTCTGTTTTCAATATTGTTTTTTTTCAGTTTGTTTTATCAATTATTTAACCTAAGAACTGAGAGATCTAATAATTTATTAAAATTATTTAAATTAAATAATTATGCAGGAATGTTTCTATTTTTAGGAATTTTTTCAATAAGTTTATAAAATGAATTTTGAAGAACTTAAAATTATCTTAAAAAGGCTTTACAAGGAATATGTAAAGAAACATTTTAAAAAAATTTTATTAGCTTTAGTATTATCAATTATAGTGGCCACTAGTACTTCGGCAATTGCGTGGCTTTTGGATCCTGCAGTTAAAAAAATTTTTATTGAACAAAATAAAGTATTTGCTTGGAGTATACCAATATTAATTATAGTTGCCTTTACCAGTAAAGGTTTGTCTCTATATTTTGCTAGAATTAACATTATAAGAGTTGGCGAAGAAGTTGCTGGTGTATTACAAAAACAGGTCGCAAATAATATCTTAACTTCAGATATTCAAACATTGGATAATAGGCACTCGGGGAAATATATTTCAAATATAATGTTTGACACTCATCATGTTCAAAGTCTTGTAAGCACAGGAGTTTTAAATTTAATGAAAGACTCTTTTTCAGTGATAGCACTAGTATCTTTAATGTTTTATCAAAATTGGAAATTAGCACTATTTGCAATTTTAATGATGCCTCTTGCTGGAGGGTTAGCAAAATCTCTTGGAAAGAGAATTGGAAAAGCTACCTCAAAAGCTGGAGTTTCATCTGGAAATCTTGCTACTTTCCTCACTGAAATTTTTAAAGGATCAAAGATGATTAGAATTTATCAAAAAGAGTCTGAAGAAAATGAAAAAGCAAATAGAGTAATTGACGACCTCGTTGAAAAAAATATAAAAATTGGAAGTGTGATGATCAGAGCTACACCGATTATGGAAGCTTTAACGGGTGTAATGATTGCGGGATTTATAGTTTTCTCCGGAAAGCTAATTTCCTCTGGTGAACTTGGTGTAAACAATTTTTTCTCTTTCTTAGCCGCGATGATGCTTGCGTATCAACCAATACGTTCTTTGGCTACAATAAACATGGTTGCGTATCAAGGTGCAGCAGCATTTAAAAGAATAAGTAATATTATTGATAAAGAAATTAGTATTAAAGAATTTAAAGGTGCTCCAAAATTAAATTTAACAAACTCTAATATTAAATTCACAAAAGTAGATTTCAAGTATGATACCACTGAAGAACAAGCAATAAAAGATATAAGTTTTAATATTAAAGGAAATACTATGGCTGCTTTTGTTGGACATAGCGGTGCCGGAAAAAGTACCATAATAAATTTACTTCCAAGATTTTACGACCCTCAAAAGGGATCAATAGAAATAGATGACCAAAACATTAAAAAGGTGTCACTAAGTTCTCTCAGAAGAAATCTGTCCTTAGTAAGTCAAGATGTAATTCTTTTTGATGATACAATAAAAAATAATATTGCTTATGCTAAACCAACCGCTACTGATAGAGAAATAATTAAAGCTTGTGAATTTGCAGCTTCTGATGAATTCATAAAAAAATTACCTAATAGCTACGATACAATGATTGGAGAAAATGGTGTGAGGCTCTCAGGAGGACAAAAACAAAGAATATCTATCGCTAGAGCAATATTAAAAGAGTCTCCAATTATTTTATTAGATGAAGCAACATCTTCTTTAGATGCCGAGTCCGAAGAAATTGTGCAAAATGCTATTAATAACTTAACTAAAAATAAAACAACATTAGTTATAGCCCATAGACTTTCTACTATTCATAATGCAGATACAATATTTGTAATGAAGAGCGGAAAAGTTATTAATTCTGGAAGACATGATTTTCTAATTGAAAATTGTGAAGAATATAAATCTCTTTATCAAAAACAATTAAAATAAAATGATTCTCTTTTATAGGATCTTCACAACTGTTTTATATCCATTTTTATTTTTATTAATTTATTTAAGAATGATTTTCAAAAAAGAAGACCCTGTTAGGTACAAAGAAAAAATTTTAATATCTCAGTTCAATGCAAGTAAAAAAATCTCGCAAAAATTAATTTGGTTTCATGCAGCAAGTCTTGGTGAATTTAAAAGTATAATTCCAATAATCAATGATCTTAATAAAAAGCATAAAAATTTAAAATTTTTAATCACCACAACAACTTTAAGCTCTGGCAATCTTGCAAATATAGAATTAAGAAGATTTAAGAATGCTGAGCATAGATACTTACCTTATGATGTCCCTTTTCTAATAAATAATTTTTTAGATTTATGGAAACCTAATAAAATTTTTCTAGTGGACTCTGAAATATGGCCAAATTTAATTTTAAAAACTAAAGAATTAAATATACCAATTGCTCTTTTAAATGCTCGTTTGACACCAAAAACATTTAAAAGATGGATGCTTTTTCCAAAAACTGCAAAAAAAATTTTTAGTATTTTTGATCTTTGTATTTGTTCTAGTAATGAAACAAAAAAAAATTTAGAAAAATTGAAATTAAAAAAAGTTTATTTTAAAGGTAACATTAAGTTGATAAATCAATTGAATTATCAAGAAATTAAAAACATAAATGAAAACATATTACTAAAAAAAAGGTTTTGGTTTGCAGCAAGCACACATAAAGAAGAAGAAATTTTTTGCTTAAAAACTCATTTAAAAATAAAGGAAAAATATAAAGATATTGTTACAATAATTGCTCCCAGGCACATAAACAGAACTAGTAAAATTCAATCCTTAACCAAAAAATTTAATCTTAATGCTCAGTTGCTAAAGAAAAATGAAAAAATTCTTAATGATAAAGAAATAATAATAATTGACCATTATGGTGTTTTACAAAATTATTTTAAATTTGCTAAAAGTGTATTTATCGGAAAATCGATTATAAAAAGATTGCAAAATGATGGTGGTCAAAATCCGTTGGAGGCTGCTAGATTGAATTGCAAAATTTACCACGGTCCATATGTGTATAATTTTGAAGAAATTTATAAAATTTTAGAAGCAAACAATATATCAAAAAAGATAGAGAACCTTGAGGATTTGAGTAAGAATTTAATAGAGGATTTAAAAAATCCAACAAAGAGAAAGAATCAAAATTCACAGTCAATTAATAATTTAGCTGAGAAAACTTTAGCTGATAATATGAAGCTCATAGAAAATTTTATATCTGATGAAGTTATTTAAACCGAAATTTTGGGACAAAAAAATTGGCTTGATTTCAGTTTTATTATTTCCATTATCTTTAATCACAGTTTTGATAGTTTTTATAAAAAAAAAATTTATAAAAAAAAATATCTTTAATATTCCAATAATTTGCGTAGGTAATATTTATGTTGGAGGTACAGGAAAAACACCGACTTCAATTCTTTTAGCTAATGAGATCACTAAACTTGATAAAAGACCTGTTATTTTGAGAAAGTTCTATAAAAACCATCAAGATGAATATGAATTAATTAAAAATAACTTTAAAAATTTTATATCAAGTAAAAATAGATTTGAAGCAATTAAAAAAATAGAAGACTCAGAATTTGATGTAGTGATATTAGATGATGGGCTACAAGATTATAAAATAAAAAAAAATTTAAATATTGTTTGTTTTAATCAAAATCAGTTGTTGGGAAATGGATTAATTTTACCATCTGGACCACTAAGAGAAAGTTTAAGTTCGTTAAAAGATGTTGAGATAGTGATAATTAATGGGATAAAAAATAAGGATTTTGAAGATAAAATATTAAATATAAATAAAAATTTAAAAGTTTTCTATTCACATTATAAACCGATAAATTTAAATGATTTTAAAAATAAAAAATTATTTGCTCTTGCAGGCATAGGAAATCCTGAGAATTTTTTTCAACTTATCGAAGAAAATAATTTAAAAATTATGAAAAAATTTATTTATCCAGATCACTATAAATTTACCATAAAAGAAATACAAAGAATCCTTAAGCAAGCAGAGGATGAAAAAGCTGAAATAATAATGACTGAGAAAGATTTTTATAAGCTTAAAAACTTTAAATTAAATAAATTAAATTTTTTAAAAGTTTCTTTGGAAATAGACAAAAAAAATGAACTTCTTCAAATTATACAAAAAAATTTATGATTAAAATAATATATTATTTTTTACAATCACTCTTTATCTATTTATTTTTTTTGATTGGAAAGATAATAGGGTTGAAATTAAGTAGAACATTATTTTCAAATTTTTTTCTTAAGATTGGTCCTTTTGTAAAATCTTCTGTTGTAATAGACAAGAATCTTAATATTTGTATAGGCAGTGGTATTAATTTAGACAAAGGAAAAATAACTCAAAATATGTGGAAAAACTATGGAATGACTTTCATTGAATATATTTTTCTTAAATATTTTAAAGAAAATCATTCACATATAATTTTAAAAGGAAAAAATGTTTTATCGCAGATAAAAAAACAAAAAAAACCCGTTATTTTTATTTCTGGCCATTTTGCTAATTTTGAATTGATGTCAATGGAAATTACAAAAAACAAGATTAAATTAGCCACGATTTATAGGCCTCTAAATAATTTTTTTTTGAATCCATTTATGGAGTATTTGAGAAAAAAATATATTTGTAAAAATCAAATAAAAAAAGGAATAAATGGAGTTAGAGAAGCAATAAAATATATTAAAGAAGACCACAGTATAGCTCTTATGATTGATCAAAGAGTAAGTGAAGGTGAGAAAATTAGTTTTTTTGGTAAGCCTGCTCTAACCACTACACTTCCAGCTCAACTTTCTTCAAAATTTAATCTTGATATAGTTCCTGTTTTTATTAAAAGGAAAAAAAATGAACTATTTGAAATTGAGTTTCATGAAACTTTAAACCCTAGAGATTATAGAGATAAGCAAGAACTTTCTGAGAAATTAAATAGAGTTTTAGAAAAAATGATTATTAAAAACCCTGATCAATGGATATGGACACATAATAGATGGAAATAATACTTATTTCTTCAAGGTTTTGTACCTTTCGTTAACCTCTATGGGAGAATAATAAGCTTCTTGCAAATCCACGTTCCAGTAGGTTAAATTTTGTAACTTAATTTCTTTTCCTGTAATAGCACACAAAACGTGATCTCCTTCCTCAACTATTTCAAAATAATTGTGCTTAAAAATAAGTTTAGCTTTTTTTTTATTCATCTATAAATTATACATTATATATTCTGACATGAATATTGCATTAATTGGTAGCGGTGGTAGGGAGCATGCTTTATGCAAGAAAATGTACGAGTCAGAATTAGTTAACAAAATTGTTTGTTTTCCTGGAAATGCTGGTACAGCTAATATTGCAGTCAACATAGAAGTTGATATTCTAAATTTTAAAAAAGTTCTTAAACTGATCAAATTTCATAAAATTGACTTAGTGGTGGTCGGACCTGAAGAGCCATTAGTAAAAGGAATAGTAGATTTTTTAAAAAAGAATAGGGTAAAAGTCTTTGGCCCAAATAAATACGCTGCTAAACTAGAGGGTTCAAAAGCATTCATGAAAAAAATTTGTGAACAGAATAATATTCCAACAGCAAGATTTAAAATCTGTTCTCAAAAAAAACATGTACAAAGCTTTTTAAATTACTGTAAATTACCAATTGTTGTAAAAGCTGATGGGTTAGCTGCTGGAAAAGGAGTTACAATCTGTAAAACTAAAGCTAAAGTTCAAAAAGCTGCTGATGAAATTTTTCAAGGGAAATTTAAATCTTCAAATAAAGCTGTACTTGAGGAATTTTTAGAAGGCGAAGAGGCCAGTTATTTTATTATTGCAGATAACAAAGAATTTAAATTTTTTGGAACTGCACAAGACCATAAAAGAGTTTATGAAAAAGATAAGGGGCCTAATACTGGTGGTATGGGCGCCTACTCACCAGCTCCAATTGTAACGAAAAAACTTGAAAAAAAAGTTATATCAAAAATTATTAATCCAACCCTTAAAGCATTAAAGAAAAATAAAAATCCTTACAGCGGATTTTTATACGTTGGCTTAATGATACAAAATAATGAACCATACTTAATTGAATATAATATAAGGATGGGTGATCCTGAATGCCAAGTAATTCTACCAAGATTGAAAACAGATATCGTAAAAATATTTAAAAACGCGACAGAAAATAAATTAAAAAAAATTAAAATAAAATGGGAAAAACAGAAAAGTATGACTATAGTCTTATGCGCAAAAGGATACCCGGGTAACTATAAGAAAAATTTGAGAATAACTAATATAGATAAGATTAAATTATCAAAGAAAGATTTTATTTATCATGCTGGAACTAAAATTTCTGGCGGTGAACTTAGATCAAATGGTGGTAGAGTTTTAAATGTTACATCAATCGGTAAAAATTTTTTAAAAATAAGAAATAAAATTTTGACCAATATCAAAAAATTAAAATGGAATTATGGATTTTATAGGAGAGACATCGGTTGGAAAGTAATAAATAAAAATGAGAATAATTAGGGGGAAGCTAAAAGGTAGGTCAATTAACTTTCTAAGAAATGATATAACAAGGCCCTTAAAAGATAATGTAAAAGAAAATATATTTAACATCATTGAACATTCAAATCGCATCAATTCAAATATTGAAAATTCAAATGTCTTGGATTTATACTCTGGTGTAGGATCTTTTGGAATAGAATGTATTTCAAGAGGTGCAAAAAAAGTCACGTTTATTGAGAGAGATATAAATGCGTCAAGAATATTAAAAGAGAATCTTGCTAAATTGTCTATTTTAAAAAAAACAATTGTTTATAATAACAATATCGAAAGTATTTTAGCAGAAAATAAAAATGAAAAATTTAACATTTTCTTTTTTGATCCACCTTTTAAAGATAATGAGTTTATAAATAATATAAAATTGATTAAAAAAAATATGATTTTTGAAAAAAAACATATCGTGATTATTCATAGAGAGAGAGAAACTATTGATAACTTTGAAAATTTTTTACAAATAATCGAGACAAAAAATTACGGAAGATCTAAAGTCTTATTTGGTTTATTTATTTGAGGAGTTTTTTTGTATTAATTTTTATTTCCTCTACAGCAGGTTGGTCAAAAGGGTTAATATTAAGTAATTTTCCCACAACAATTGTTTCAATTATAAAAAAAGAGAATAACTCTCCAATTACTTCCTCATTTATTTTTTTAATCTTAATTTCTCTAAATGATATACCTTTTTTATTAAAAGATTTTATTAACGAATTTTTCTGAGCATTTTTAACTTTACTTAATTTTTTTTGATGTAAAAAACTTTTTAAATCGTCGGAATAATTTATACTTATTTTTTCACTATATTTTGTATCAAAACTAAAAATATTAAAAAGTTTATCTTTAGGACCATCTAGGTAAAGTTGTAATAAACTATGATGATCTTTTGGTGTGTTTGAGATTACTGGTAAAAATCCTAGATTTTTTTTACCGAGACTTTCTGCAATTAATTGCTGGCACCAAAATAAAAATTTTTTTAACTCAGGTAAATAATTTAAAAAAATCAAATTATTTATTTTTTTTGAGTACATAATATTTGCTAACTTTAATGCATTATTTCTTATAATTAATTTATTTATTTTTTTTGAACAACTAAATATATTTGATCTTAACTTAAAAATATTTAATCCCATCAAATAAGCTGGTATTAAACCTACTTCAGAAAGTACGGAATACCTTCCTCCAATATTTTTATTATGCTCTACATGAAATAAATTTAATTTTTTTGACAAAGTATACAGAAAATTTTTTTTCTTCTCTGATATAATTATTACGTTTTTAGCATTTTTTTTAACTACTTTAAGTAGAAAGGTGTTAGATAAGGTTTCTATTGTATTTCCTGATTTTGATATAATAATAAAAAGTACTTTTGAATTTTTCTCCCTTCTCCTAAAATCTTTGATTTTACTTTCATCCAAATCATTAAAGAAATAAACTTTTTTTTTAATTTTTATTTTTAAAAAATCATATATAGCTTCAGCACCTAAAATTGATCCTCCCATTCCGATAATTGCTATTGTTCGGAATTTTTTAAACCTATTAAGATCTCTAATTTTAAATCTTAATTGAAATTTTTTATTTAAAACATTAAGTGTTCGTTTATTATTTTTTATGTCATTGTTAATATCAATAAAAATTTTATTTAATTTTTTAGAGAGTCTATTGGTTAAACCAATTTTTAAGTTTTTTAGCTTTATACTATCTTTTAGGAAAAAATTTTTATTTATCACTTTCGGATTTCGTTTAAAATTGATTGTTCAACGGATGAAGATTTTTTTGATATATCTTTAGTTTTTGGGGCCCTCAATATTTTTTTTATTTTATCTTCTTCGTTAATTTTTTTTTGCTGTATAGATCCTGGCTCTGGAATTTTTTCATAATCGGGAGGTAAAACAAGTGGGTCCTTTTTTTTTACTAAAAATTCGTCAGTTGTCTTTATCTTTTCATTTCTTAAGACAGAACCTGCCTCCTGTAAGCCTCCACATGAAAACATTAAAAAAGAAACCACTAATATAAGATTTAAATTTTTCATATTTTAATTTTTTATAAAAAAACTTCTTATTATAAAAAACGAAATTCCAATAGTAATAAATATATCTGCTACGTTGAAAGTAAACCAGTGAAAGTTGTTATAATGAAGATCGATAAAATCTGGAACGCCTTGATAAACTAGCCTATCATAAAAATTACCTAATGCCCCTCCTATGATTATTGTATATATAAATTTATCAATATTAGAAGATTCTATAAGCATATATACTAAACCTATAATTACACAAATAATGATTAATGATATAGAATTATAAATAATCGAAGAGTCTGTGCTTAATAAACCAAAACCTATTCCAATGTTCCATACCAAATCTAAATTAATATAATCATTTAAATAATACGTATTTTTATTAAAATTATTTAAGATGAATAATTTTGTATATCTGTCTAAAAAAAAAATTATAAAAATAACAATTAAACAATATAGATTATTTTTTGTAATAATTTTTTTTTTTATTTCTCTAAGATCAATCAAAATATGGACCCTCTATTTTATTGGACAGCTATCTCTTAGGCACTTTTTCTCTAAAATTTTCCAACATCTCTCGCATTTTTGCCCATGGGCTTTTTTCACTTCAATTTTTATATCATCATTATCTGATAATTCTTTTTCTGCTTTTGAAACAATAAAATAATCTTCCAAATCTAATTTATCAAGAAGTTCGAATTGATCTTTCTTTAATTTGAGTTTAATTTGAGCCTCTAAGCTCGATCCAATTTCTTTATTAGCTCTCTTCTCCTCTATCGCTATATTTGCATCTTGTTTAATTTTAAAAAGTTTCAACCATTTTTGATTAAGCTTATCATTTTCCCAACTTGCTGGAATTTTAACAAAATGATTTTCATGTATACTTTCATCATTACCTTTATTCACTAAGCTGTAAATTTCCTCTGTCGTAAAAACTAAAATGGGAGCAAACCACTTTAATAAACTTTCTAAAATTATATTTAAAACAATTACACAATTTTTTCGTTTTTTTGA
>CEOC01094746.1_pt1 | contig 10707 bp, 12 predicted proteins | sample 356191 | NCBI WGS metagenome assembly CEOC01 (sample SAMEA2619952, study PRJEB7988) | marine metagenome | biome: marine biome (ENVO:00000447); feature: deep chlorophyll maximum layer (ENVO:xxxxxxxx); material: "saline water (ENVO:00002010), including plankton (ENVO:xxxxxxxx)" | depth 17 m
AACGGGGCCAGCACTAAGAGCATTGTAGTTGCTGGTCAAGGTGTAATCGCTAGCGATTGTCTGCAAGTTTTCAAGGACAGGGCCAGTCGCACCAGCGCTTGCGATGGTGACGCTGCCTCCACCGTTAGTGATTGTAATGCCAGTTCCACTCGTTAGCGTGGCTTTTGTAAGCGTGTTCCCTGTGCTGTTGCCAATCAACAGCTGTCCATCAGTGAAAGAGCTAGAGCCTGTGCCACCACGATCAACCGCAAGTGTTCCGCTAGTAATTGCTGATGCTGCAACAGCGATTGAAACATCAGCCGCAGCCGTTAAGCGGCCTTGTGCATCAACCGTGAATGTGCCGACTTGAGACGCTGAGCCATAACCAGCAGCAGTAACGCTTGTGTTTGCCAGCTTGTCTGCAGTTATCGCGTCGTCGCTAATGTCAGCTGTCGCCAGTGGATAACCAGAGATTGAAAACCCTGGGTAATAAGCCAGCGAATTCCAAGCGGTTGAACCGTCTCCCAGCTTTGCTTTTTTTGTATCCGTCTCAAAACCCAGCTCACCATTGAGAAGCGTTGAGTTTGCAGAAGTCCAACCTGCAGCGGTATCGCGCCGCTGCTGCATTCGTACCTTGACTTCAGTGGCGGCCATGGTTAGCTAGCGTTCAAAATTAGTGTAGCCTGACTTGCTGTAAAACCATTCAAAATAAAAGGCATCGTTCCAGTGAACACAAATTCGTCAAAGGCTTCCTCGGCGGGAAGAGTGGCTGGGCCGCCATTCAAAGTAAACTGAAGCAGTAGCCCTTCAACAGCTTTAACTGAAATAGTTACGTTATACCTTTGAAGACCAATATGCTCCTCAGTTGGTGTTTCCGCGTACCTGTACCTACTTGAGGAGTCCGTAGTATTTAGAAGGGCAAGGACAGAAGCTGGAATATCAAACTGTCCTGACGTTCCATTGTTGTCTCGATAATGAGTTCGGATTAACTCGATTGAATCTTGATCTAAAGCTTGGTATACAAGCTGAAATTCTTGACCGTTTACATAGTTGTTATGCCTGAAACGTACAGGCCCAATACCAAAAGCCTCGTACTCGCTGATCTGCGGCAACCCATGATTCAGTGAAATCGCATTTGGGACCAAAGAAGGGAAAGTGGTCATGTCAAACTTCGTAAGGGGTCACAAGCTGCAGTTCTACCGATACCGTAACGACTCCTGGGTCGTATGAAACCTCGGGAGGTCCGGCGTAAATCCACTGGTAGTTAGCAGGAAAGGTCAAATCCGAACCAGATAGAACTGAAGTCGGCAGGTCAAACGGCTGAAAGCGGTTGTGAATTGCATAATGCGAAAAAACTGCATTCTGATCCGCAACCGACCCACTTACGAATACAAGTCGCAAGCGATAGTCAAAAGCAGCGTTATTTCGACGAACCGATACCTCATCGCCTGAAAACGTACTGGCGCGTAAAACAGCATAAGAACCAGGAGTGTAGGTTCTATTTTGCGGAGTCAGCGAAGGGAAGTCAGACATGATCAATCAGCACTGTTTAATACACGTTCCGTTGGTCACGAAAATGCGGACGGTGAACGGCGCTGGCGAGGTGCTTGTCGTGGTGTAGCTGATGGAGCCCAAAAGAGTGTCCCAAGTAACAGTCTTGCGATATGTGCCCCCCGGAATAGCCTCGCTCTTGTTTTCAATAATTCTTGTGGCCTTGATCGACTTCGCATAATCCGGAAGCGTCGTGAGTGGGGCTTGCCATGGATTAAACCAGCTGTTTATACCGTCAAAAATTTGTGCAGTGCCATAACCATCTACCTCCTGGCATCCGTTTGTACCTGAGAGACAGGTGATACCTATTTTCACAGAGTTAGACTCAATAGGTTCGCCATAACCATCCGGCGTACTTGGATCAGGACATCTTCCGACCCCTACGACAGTTATTCCATCATCTTCCATCGCCTGCGTAACAGCTAACGTTGCACTGACACCAGAACCGAGCAATGTCCTCTCGTTCGTAACTTGATCTACAGCAAACCATTCGGTAAACGCACCTGCACAGCCTGGAGAATAAGACAACGTGTCACCAGCCAAAGGCGCTGATTCCTCGTAACCAGTGATTTGCGGATTGCCTGAAACACTGCCATCCAGGGTTTCATTAAGCGGATCAGTTGGACTGTTTGGTCCGTCCGGATAAGGACTGTCTACATCATCAGGTTGCGGAATCGGAACTTGAGTGTCATTGAGAGGAGGTTGGTTACTGCCTCCACCTCCCGATCCCGTACCAATCGGCGTATTATCCGTAGAACTATTTTCGTCGCAATCGAACGTACTCCGGCCTACGTCAATAGTATTTCCCGCTCCAACAGCATCAGCAACTTCACGCGCAATAATGCTCCGACCTTGTGTATCTATGGGGAAATGCGTCAAGTCGTAAACAATAGTGCTGGAAAACGTTTTCTCAATTCGATTGATCTCATAAAGCTTGTCGTGATATGCCACCTCTCCCGCATCTGTCTCGCGGCGTAAACGCACACGCACCAAATCTCCGACGACGAGTGTGCTGTTGTAGTTCTGCTCTCGTACAGTCAAACGCAGATGATGGGTAACAAATTTGCGTTGCGCTAACCGAAACGCCCCGACTTTCACTGCATGGTTTTCGTTTGTGCAATAATCGCTCATATCGATATTTACGAACGGGCCGCTTGCAGCCTCTCCTGCATATCTGACCTCAACAGTACGAACTAAGCCGAAATTGGCTTCCGGTTGTTGCCGCCATTGAATAACAAAACAAACTGGCTGTCTGTCTTCCAGACTGATGTACTCAATCTCAAAACCGCCGTCAACAACATGCTCTTCTGTAAACGCAAACTCGGGCGTTACTTGAGTCGTCTTTATCGTGTGATCCGTGTTGTAAGGCAGTCGTGGCTGCAGTCCAAACTTGCCGCTTACGTTGGTAATACGTAACAAGAAATTCGCAGAAGTCTCTTGCACCCAATCCAGCAAATTTTGGCTTTCCGTAATCGCTCCATTAAACAAGAAGCTGTTAGTGTCAGTAAACTTTGCTGCAGTAGTCAGCGCAGTAGTGTCAATAAGGTCATCAGCTAGACGATTGTTTGCCTGAAATAGATATTTAACCAGGTCAACGTAGTTGTCGGACTCGGCTGTCGCGCCATCTACCAAGCGCGTAACCTCTAAACCGTTTCTGACAAAAACATTTATAGTCTTTCCTATGTCCTCAGCATCAGCATCGTCTAAGTCGTATTCAAAGCTCAAGGTTGTCAGCCCGCTGTATGAGCCAGACGTACCACAGAACACAGGAAATCCGTACTCTTTGTGGTTTATAGTACTGACAAGGTTGTTTGAGTCTTTGTAATAAGTAAACTTTGGGTACCTAATTGATTCACCTGCGCTTAAAGTACTAACGTCAAAAACGTAGTAACCCTGCGCATTAGGGGTAGCAGTGTAAGTGTGATAGTTGTCGATATTGTTTCCTGGACTCCACGTACCAGCTCTGCCGTTATAGACCTGATTGAATGTGCCGCGTCTGCATGTCCCATAAAACAGGTCTCTTACTTGCATCTGTGACATATTTCCTTCGCTTAAAACCAAAAGGTATTTAAGTTCGAGCCTTTCGATAGGTTGGATAAAGGTAGTTGTGCCGCCGTTTGTCGAAAAAACTTTTTCAGTAATTGAGTTAGAAAAATAAGCCTCTGTTGCTTTTGGCTGCACCATTACGCCGCCACTACCGTTCCTGAAACGGCCAAAAAGAATGGGGATTGGTTCGCCAGTCTTTAATGCCTCTTGCTTTTTCTCTAAGTCCGGATTGCCAGCAGCAGCTTTCGCCTTAAGCTCCCCAACGCTCAGGCCGGTCTGGGCCGACAGCAAAAACAGAGGATCTGAAACGCGAATGCTCATAGCTGTATCGGGACTCCTACCAACCCATTTGTAGCCGTTCTAGACGGGATTTGCGCTCCAATAGGGGCCAAGGCTGATCCTAACTCAACTGTAAGCTCTGTAAACGATCCATTCATTTGAGAGACATATCCCAAAAACTCTGCAATCAAAGTCTGGCCAGACTGTGGAAGGCTGATACCTAGGCGCGTATCAAACTCGTAAGTGCTGACCAGACACAACTGCTGCTGTTTATAGGCAGTCTCAAAGCAGTTGATCGCCAGTGACGTGGCAGGCAGCTTTAATGAAACTGTCTGACCGCTCAATGCTGAGCTTTCGCCAACACCGCTCCATTCAAATGGAAAGTAGGTGTAGGTCTTGGACGACAAAGTTACATCAGTATTGACATAGAAGTTCTGCCATAGCTTTTGATCCGCTCCACCTGAAGTGTAAACCCTTAGATACTGGGCCTGGCCTCTATTGCTCATCAGCCGATACCTCCATAGCGACGTGATCCGTAGCTTCGTGATGTTTGCGCTGTGGAACGTGCCACCTCACGAAGACCTGACTCAAAGTCTTCCATGCTCACGTAACGCTTGTTTTCGACTTGCATCACAGGACCAGTTTTAACACTGACGGTTGCAGTGCCGCCTCCGCCGCTGAAAGACGATCGAGAAGCATAAGAGCTTGAGCTTGCAAAGGAACTGGAACTTGGTTGTGACATTCGGGCACTCTTGGCCATTCGTCGGGCACTCCTGGCCATTCGTGCATTTTTACGTTTTTGCGCTTCTTCTAGCCTTCCAACCAACTCTTGAACGCTTCGATATCCGAAAGGACCAGCTTCTTCTATAACAGATTTTCGAACATCTGGGTCGATAGGCAAAGAGGTACTCACCGTTTGAGTCGTTTTGCTGCCGAGACCGCCTCTTGACATGTTGCTATTTAATCGAGCAGCTTCATTTGCCGCTTGACGTGTTGCTTTTGCAAGCTCTCTAGCATTAACTGCACGCCTTGCTTCCACTCGCTCAGCTTCAATGCTTTGAAGCTTGCCTTCGAGAATATTATCAGCAATTATATTATTTTGTTTTGCAATTTCTCTGGCATTTTCTAGTCGCTTTCTGCCGCCTGCAATCATTTCCTCCGTAAGAGCCGCAGTGTCCCTTTCGGTTGCGGCAATCTCACGTAGTTTCGCTGCTCGCCGATCATCATCTTCAATTTCTTGAGCCTTCAATTTGACCATCTCAATCTGCAAGTTTATCCTTTCTACTTCAAACTTAATCTGCTGTTGGGCAGCTTCTGCTTGTAAAATAGCTTGCTCATTCTGGAGCTTGGCTACCTTGTTCTCAATTTCAGCCTGCTTTACTTTGTTTTCTGCGATCTCGTTAATAAGTTCTCTTTGACGCTCAAAGCGAATTTCTTTCTCTTCTAAGCCTTTAAGCTCTCGCTGCAGTCCAGCCTCTTGCAGCTGCAATGTGCTCAGCTGTGCGTTGAAGCGAGCTTGTTCTAATTCGACCGTAGCGGCAGCAGTTTGTTGACGGATCTGAAAGATCTTTCCTTCATTAGCCAACTGGTTTAACTGAATCTGAACACCACTTTGTTGAACTTTTAGATCAATTACTCGCGCTTCTTGCACTTTTCGCGCTTCTGCAGCTGCTTCTCTTTCTATCTTTAACTGCTTCAGCTTTTCGTCTTTAATTTTTTTCTCCCTCTCTAGCTTTCCAAGCAGATTTTGAAGCTCTTCAAAACGTTTAATATTAATTTGCTGTTGAATTTGAAGCATTTCTTTGCCGATTTCTCTTTCTCGCTCTAAAGCCGCAAACTTTTCAGAAGGGCCACCACCCATCTGCTGACGCGCCCTGAAGTCAACAGTCTCTCTTTCTTCTCGCAACGCGACCAACCTAGGATCTGTAGACCTCTCAGCCTGCTGTCTTGCGATCTCGTCCGAAATGCCTTTGGCTGCAAGCTTAAAAATGCCTAAGTCATTGATAAGACCAGCAAGCCCGGTTTGAAGAATAGTAATAAAACGAGAAAAATTAGCCGTAAGCTCAGTAGTCGAATCGCCAAATTCTTTCAAAGAATCCACCCCGTCTTGGCCAACCAGCAATTTCAGCTCTTCTTGTGCCACATTAAAAGCTTCAGTCTCGCTGCGCAGCTCCTCAAGGAGTTCAAGGCGACGAGCCTCTTCATTGCCAACAGCGCCAATAGCCTGAGCAAGTCTTTCAAGATCAGGATTAATCGCACTTAGCGCTTGACCTAATCCTGCTGCAGCAGTAATAAAGCCCTCAATCCCTCCACCAATAGCCGAACCTAGAATCTGACCGCCAAACCCCGTACCTACAAACGATCCGGCTATCCCACCAAGAACTTGCCCCGCTCCACCGCCGAATAACAGCGGAAAACCTGCGCCAAGAGCAAGACTTTCAAGTCGATTAACTCCACCGCCAGGCTTTCTACCAGCTCCTCCTCCTCCTCCACCTCTGCCGCCAGCGGATGGGCGAAGGCTTTGAGCACGTTCTCGCAGAGTAACGTTTTTCTCTAGCTCTCTGTTGAAGCTCGTTAGAGCTTTTGTCTCAGAACTTAGCCGCCCTATATCGACAAATTTAGATGTAGCTCGCTTGTTTATTCTCGTCTGTAAAGCATTGACTTTCGTAAGTGTCGCTTCAAGCTCTTTAATCTGAGCAAGACCGCCTACCTTAACCTGGATCTCGGTCTTATATGCCACGGTACTCGGCTACGACGATGTTCCTATGCTACCGCCCTTGCCGCTTAGCGGCTTGGTACGCCTTTTCCTCTTCTTCTGACTTGTTTACGAAATAGGCGTGCCAACCCATCATTTCCTCTTGGCTCATCCGAGCCTGAAGCTCAGAAAGCGTCATCTTTAGCTCGGAAGCCAAGAAGAACTGAAACTGCAGAGCAGGATCTCGCTTGATCTCACTCTGCAGTGCTTTTCATGTCACTATCAGCATCGCTGTCATCAGTCAACACAGCCAGCATCAGACTCTGAAGATCCTTGTCCTTGACTTCATTCTTCAAAACGTCGATCTCGCCTGCCAGAAACAGTGCTTTGCCGTTCTCATCCTGAGCCTTGGTCAGCAGAAGCTGCAGAGCAAAAGCATTAGCGTCATCAGACTTAGCTCTGCGCTGAGCCCGCTCACGCTCAGCCATCGTCAACGGCGTAACCCACATCTCAAACACCGTTCCATCAGAAAGCTCAACTTCTTTCTTGGCGGGCTCCAGGTTTGCCGCTTTTTTGAGGCGATCAATGGCGCGAAGTGCCATGAATATCTGATTGATTGTGCTAATACAATAGCATTAAAAAAACCCCCGACAATGCCGGGGGCCTTGTTATCCAATCGCCTATCAGCTCTTGCTGAAGTCGAAAGTAGGAGCAGAGGTGGGACGGAAAGTGATAGACACAGTTTGCGCATCATCCGGAGAGACGGCATAGCTGGCCTGAGTCAGCACCGCCTCAAGCTCAATCGAACGGCTGGTCGTGTCATTGGGCGTACCAGATGACAAGATCGCGTCCATATAAAGCTTGAAACTTGCACCAGCCTGCTTGCGCTGGGTCACGTCTTCAATCAGACGGCTAGCAATGGTGGTGTCGTCATCAGTGAAGTACACCTCAGCCGAACCGGAACCATCAGCAAAGCCGGAGATGAAGGTACGGAACGGAGCAGTCTGGCCAAGCGTTCCACCGATGCTGGTGGTGTCGATTTCTTCGCGAGTGACCTCAAAGGACCACGTACGAACGTTTGCGACTGACTGGAACGACTTGTAAGCAATGCTTGCTTTTTCAGTTCCGAAGCCAGAAGGCTGAGCGGTTGCAGTCTCAGCAGAACCACCTTCAGTGGAGCTGAGAGTCATCACACCAGTGCTGGCGGTGTAAGTCAGCACGTAGTAATCACCAGCAGAAATCGCACCAGTGGTGGTAGCGCCAGAGGGATACGTCAAAGTGACCTGATCGTTCACTTTGAAGTTCAAATAGGTGCCGACAGTAATGTCAGAACCGGTGCTGGGGAAGGCAGACGCAGCAAGCTGATCGTCTTTAGTGCCCGCGGGTTTGTAATAAAGGGCTCCGGACGTGCCCGAAAGAACGGTGGCCATAGGAAGAACCTATATGGGGGTGTACGCGGGCACAGCCCGGCTTAAACACAGGATAGCTCAATCCAAAAACTAAGAAATAACCTGTGCTGTGAATGTCGTGTCAATACGGGAGATGAAATATGGCGTAAACGCAATGCGTGACTCTTGATCAGTCGAGCCAGTGCCGAAGCTGGGTCCATCAATCGCTCCAATTCGTACATAGATGCCGGAATTGGTCTTCTCAGTGTTGTTCAGTGTCTGGAGCGTGGTAAATGCAGTATTGATTAGTGTTTGATTACGAGCTGGACCCTTGCCTTTTTCGCTATAAGCCCGAACAACAATCGTTCCACGGATGAAATCATGTTGAGTCGAAAGAGATGATTCAGTAGTTAGTCCAAACTGAAGATTGACGTGGATAAACTCTGTCTCTGAGTCGGAAACAGTGTTTAACGTGTTGTCAAAATAGATTGGTACGGCTGGACTTAAAGCACCGTAAGCCGTTGCAAGGTCAGACTCAAATTCAGCACGAACGCCTTGATAGTTCATCGTCTAAACCCCCTAAAACGATTGTTGTAAGCACGCTCTACAGCTTTATCGAGCTTAGTTCCGCTGTAGTGACTAAACCAGTCAAGTCGCGCACTGCTTGAATTGTTGCCTTCGCCACTTACCTCACCACGCCTTGCACCCTCGGGGCGAGCACCAAACTTTATCGCGTTTCTAGTGCTAGCTGTTCGCTCTTCTCCCCTACGAAGCGGTTTGGTTGGTTTAAATGGCTCCAAATCAGTAGCTTGATCAGCGTAAGGCGCTGAATTTCCAATAACAAAAACTGTCCCAAAAGAAGCCTTCCCAGCAGTCGCTCCAGATAGCCGTGGTCCGACTATTGGCACAGCATTGCCTGTTTGACCCGCTCCACCAACTTTTCTACCGTCTGAAGCCTGGATAAACCAAGAATTTCTAAACTTGCCGGTCCAAGCAGGGCTCAACCCCTGCAAGTCTTTGACAATCTCTTCACTAGCTTTAGAAGGGCCGTTGAATCCCAAGTCCGCTTTAAGTTGCTTTAAGTCCTGAAGCAGCTCTGGAAGTTGATTTACTGCCATTACTGCGGCCTCACAATCAGGTTGTGCATAATCGCTGAAGCACCTCTGAAACTCTCTACGTCAATAATTCGACCCTCCTTGGTCTCGCCTGCTTCAGTAAAACGTAGGCGGTCACGCACGTTTGGGTAATAATCACCCAGCTCAGCACTGCCAATAACTACCTTCATGTCAGTGCTCTGAAACTCTCCCCGAAACTCTTTTGGGTCAAGCTTCATGATGACGCCTTTCACCGTCACGCTTGTTTCGGTGCCACTAATCGTTCCAGTCGTCGCGTTATACGTTTCAGTGGCAGCTGCCTTGACATACGTCATGTCATAGCCCCAATCATTCAAGAGCGAAGCCGGGATACCGCCAAAAACGTCATCAATTAACGCCATATCAACCCCTCACCACACGGACTTGATAGCTGCCACTTCCACCCAAGGAATACGCCCCAAGATATGACTGCAGCCAGGGATAAACATCGAAGATGTTGTTGACTGTCCCGACAGCTTGGCTTTCGGTGTTGTACTGCACTTCGAGATCGCCAAGCTTGACCTTCTCGTACAGCCCTCCGGTACCGGTGTTGCCGGTGACAGCATCCGTATCGTTGGCTAAAGCATTAGCCAGCTCGTAAGTGGCATATTTAATGTCGTTTGGAATCGCGGAGCAGGTCAGCTCAACACGATCCACATGGTAATTATTGCGAGGCCAGCTCAAGGCTTGGCTTGCATCGCAACGATCACCGTAGAAATTCAACGTGTCGATCCAGCGTGTGGCTGAGATCAATGCACGATTCTTTGCGTCGTCCGTCTTGTCGTCCCAGTTCGTACTGCTTGGGACGGTTTCGAAGTACGTGTCGGCTTCCGCCAACGTCACATAGCTGTTGGCTGTCGCACTCTTCAGTGTGGCGTTGATCGTGGCAGCCATAGCGCAAAAAGAAGGTGGCCCCACCTAATGGTAGGGCCTTTGCTCTGATCAAGAAAGATCAGATGGTGGTGGTGTCCAGAGGGCTGTTGACAGTGAGCTGAACCATGGGGATCAGATCAATGTCGTAGGTAGCACTCCAGTTACCAGCTGTCGCAAGAGCAGCGTTGGTCGGGTTGTCAGCAGCATTACCCCAGGCAGTACCCATCACGTGATAGGCAGAGTGGTAATCCACAGACAGGACGTCCTGCTTGGAAAGCACGTTGCGGTCAGCTTCAATCCGAAGATCCTGCTGCACACCCTCAAGGATGGTGCCGGACTTAATCAGATAGCAGTAGAACTCACGCTGGTGGCCAGAGGTGCCAGGAGCAACAGTGTTGACTGAAGCGTCAACAATCACGCGCATTCCAGCAAACTCACCAACTTCGCGAGCGCCAATACCGACGCCACCGCCACCCCAAGTCACTGCGCCAGAAGCAGCCAGTGCAGAAGTGGAGAAGGTCAGCATTCCCACCTGATACAGGTAGAAAGCAACGGAGGGGTGAACAACAAGAGTGTCCAGCTCTTCGCCACGCTCACCCAGCTTGGAACGAGCTTCAGCAACGTTGGCAGCACTCAGGAAGTTGGCTTCAGCGCCGCCAGAGGCAGCAGCAACACCTTTATCCAGAGCGTTGGCAGACAGTGCCGTACCAAACAACCCAGCAAGCTGAGAGAACAGACGTGCGCTGTTCAGCTTGTTGATGGC
>CEOC01022883.1_pt1 | contig 10698 bp, 11 predicted proteins | sample 356191 | NCBI WGS metagenome assembly CEOC01 (sample SAMEA2619952, study PRJEB7988) | marine metagenome | biome: marine biome (ENVO:00000447); feature: deep chlorophyll maximum layer (ENVO:xxxxxxxx); material: "saline water (ENVO:00002010), including plankton (ENVO:xxxxxxxx)" | depth 17 m
CGAGGCGTCACACTGATAGTGGCGCTTTAGCAATTGAGAAAACGCATTGCAGCGCGTAATGTGGGGCAGACTCTTCCAGTAACCCGCTGCAGGCTGACGCGTCGTGAAAGCACACCACGAAACAAGAGACCTTGCCGCCTATGCCAGTCACGGGCCGGCGAGCCGTGGCCGCCAGTTTGCTGAGCGTGACTATACAGGTGATGTGATGTCCAGTCTGGCATCACGCACGCCGTTCCAGCGTGACCGTGACCGCATCCTTCATTCAGGTGCGTTTCGCAAGCTGAAACACAAGACCCAGGTATTTGTCTATCACGAGGGGGATTATTTTCGCACGCGCATGACGCATTCCATTGAAGTCGCGCAGATCGCGCGGTCGATGGCGCGCGCGTTGCGGTTGAATGACGATCTGGCAGAAGCTGTGGCGCTGGCGCATGATCTCGGCCACACCCCTTTCGGACACGCCGGTGAAGAGGCCCTTGGCAATGCGATGCAAGGTTATGGCGGCTTTGACCACAATGAACAGACGATACGTGTGCTGACCAGCCTTGAGCGGCGCTATGCGCAGTTTGACGGGCTGAATCTGACTTGGGAAACGCTAGAGGGCGTGGTGAAACATAATGGGCCGATCGCCGATCGAACGCATGTCCGGCCAGCCATCGCCGCGCTGGATGCGGCCTGTGACCTGCAGCTGGCGCATTACGCCTCTGCCGAGGCACAGCTTGCCAACCTTGCCGACGACATCGCCTATCTGTCGCATGATTTCGACGATGCCTTGCGTGCCGGTTTGTTCCGTTTCGGTGATATCGCTGCACTGCCACAGGTGTCAGCCATTCTGGCCGGCATCAAGGCCGAACATGGCGATCTCGATGAAAGCCGCCTGACGCATGAACTTGTCCGCCGGCTGATCACTGGGTTTGTCAGCGACCTGCTGACAACATCTGCCGCACGCCTCGAGGCACTGGCAGCCGACAGTGCCGATGCCATTCGCCATCACACGATGCCGGTGATCGCGTTCAGCGATGCCATGGCGGCTGACCTTGAGGTGCTGCGGGACTTTCTGTTCACCAATATGTGGCGGCATTACAAGGTCAATCGTATGACAAGTAAGGCAAAACGGGTGGTGACAGACCTGTTTAACTTGTTTATGTCCGAGACCAACACCCTGCCGGTTGAATGGCAGGGCGGAAAGGACAATGCGATTGGCACGCTTGCTGTTGGTGACCGTGCCAGAATCATTGCCGACTATATTGCGTCGATGACGGACCGTTACGCGATCCTTGAGCATGAACGCCTTTTCGAGCTTGGCCCGATTTTGAGATGAATATGAATATTTTCAATCTGTTTGAAGCTGAATTTAAATCTATTGTTGAAACGATGAAGGTGGAAGAGATTCTGCCGGCAGATGTGGATACAGGGCGGGTTGTGTTTGAATTGCCGCGCGACGCGTCGCATGGCGATCTGGCCTGTAACGCGGCGATGGTTCTGGCCAAGCAGGTTGGCGCAAAGCCGCGCGATCTCGCGGCGCAGTTTGCCACGCGATTGCAGGCCATTGATGGCGTCACCGATATTGAAATTGCCGGTCCCGGTTTTATCAATATGCGGGTCAAACCTGCATTGTGGGCGGCTGAACTGACCGCCATCATCGCTGCCGGTGATGATTATGGCCGCAATGACAGCGGGCAGGGCCGACAGGTGAATGTCGAATATGTATCGGCGAACCCGACAGGCCCGCTGCATGCCGCGCATGCGCGCGGGGCCGTACTCGGCGACGCAATGGCCAGCATGCTGGAATTCTGCGGCTGGAACGTCATTCGAGAATATTATGTAAACGACGCTGGCGGACAGGTAGATGTGCTGGCGCGATCTGCCTATCTGCGCTATCGCGAGGCGCTTGGCGAGGAAATTGGCGAGATCCCTTCTGGTCTCTATCCCGGGGCCTATCTTGTCGATGTGGGTACAGCGCTGGCGGAAAAGGTCGGGAAACAGTATCTCGATGCCGATGAAGATGAATGGCTGCCGGCGGTACGCAGTTTTGCCATAGAAGCCATCATGGACGGCATTGCCCGGGACCTGCAGGCGCTTGGCATCAGGATGGACCGGTTTTCCTCGGAGCGAAGCCTTGTGGAAAGTGGCGCAGTGCAGGCCGCGATAGACAGGCTGGTGACACAGAATGATGTGTATCGCGGCGTGTTACAGCCGCCCAAGGGCAAAGAGCCGGAAGACTGGGAACCGCGCGAGCAGCTGTTGTTCCGGGCGTCCGAATTTGGAGATGATACCGACCGTCCATTGCAGAAATCTGATGGCAGCTGGACCTATTTTGCATCCGATGTTGCCTATCATATGGATAAGCTAGATCGGACTGGCGGGCCGCTGGTCAATATTTTTGGCGTCGACCATGGCGGCTATGTGAAACGGATGAAGGCCGCTGTCGAAGCGCTGTCTGGTAAAAAGGACATGCTGGATATCCGGCTGTGCCAGCTAGTGAACCTGATGGAGAACGGCAAGCCGGTAAAAATGTCCAAACGCGCAGGCACCTTTGTCACAGTGCGCGATGTCATTGATGCGGTCGGTGCGGATGTCATCCGCTTTATCATGCTGACGCGGCGCAGTGACCAGACGCTGGATTTCGACTATGCAAAGGTCACAGAGCAGTCACGCGACAACCCGGTCTTCTATGTCCAGTACGCGCATGCGCGCGCCTGTTCGGTGTTGCGCCAGGCCCCGCAGGCCGACGTTGCAGCCGATCTCGACAGGCTGACCGCAGCGGCCGAGATGGCGGTGATCAAGGCGCTGGCCAGTTGGCCACGCCTTGTGGTGTCAGCGGCGCAGTCGCATGAGCCACACCGCGTGGCCTTTTTCCTGATGGATCTTGCCGCCGCATTCCATGCGCTGTGGACGGCAGGCCGCGAGGCCCCGGAATTGCGGTTTATCCGCGAGGATGATGCCGGATTGACCGCCGCACGCCTCTGTCTTGTCAAGGCAACGGCTTTGGTGATTAGATCGGGCCTCGGTGTTCTGTCCATCACCGCACGGGAGGAGATGTAGACCGCATGCCGCGCGAAGGAGTACAGCATAAAAACCCGCTGTGGCTGAAGCTTTTGGCTGCGGGCCTTGCTGCCCTCGTTCTGGTGGCTGCCGTTATTGTCATGATGCCGCAATTCCTGCAGAACCCGGCTTCAGATGTGGTGATGATCAAGGCCGATCCGCGTCCGTTCAAGGAAAAGCCGAAAGATGCCGGCGGGATGGAAATTCCGCATCAGGATACCACAGTCATGGGAATGCTGACGGATGTGCTGCCGCAAAAGGATGAACCGGAACGGTTGCGCCCGCCATCCGCAGCCCCCGAAATGCCGCCAACGCCAGTGATTGGCGATGCAACGCCGGAAGTCGCCAGGGAGCCGACGCCGGTTGCCGGTCAGGCGGACAATGCTGCTGATAGCAACGCCCCAGCAACGCAAACTGCAGATGCCGCAGGCGGAACGGCTGTGACACCGGCTGGGTCAAGCAATCAGGCATCAAACGATATATCCGTTGCAGACGTTACCGTGACAGATGAAACCGCTGCAGGTGCATCAGAAAAGAATGATGATGGCACCGAGGATGGCCAAGACGGTAATGACGCAAAGCAAACCACTCAGGCGGTGCCGACACCCAAACCTGATGCCGGCAAGCGCCCCAAAACCGTTCCAGCTGACGGCGAACCTTACTATATCGTCCAACTGGCGGCGTTTCGGGATTCAGGAAAAGCGGTTGAACAGGCCGGGTTGATGAGCCAGAAGCATAACAGCCGCCTCAACGGGGCAACGCTTGGCACCATGAAGGTGGATACGGGGGATAACGGTGTCTTCTGGCGGGTTGTCAGCGAACCGTTGCCGCGACCGGATGCAGATACATTATGCGCCAATCTGAAACGCGCCGGACAGGATTGTATCTTGCGCAAATTCAACCTGTTGTCGGATTAAATTCGTCCATGTCTGAAGCAGTCACCGACAATTTTGAAGAGGATGTGAGGCCATCGGCAGCGCCCGAACAGCTGTCATTATTCGTCAATCTGGACGGGTTTGAAGGGCCGATTGACCTGTTGCTGGCCCTGGCGCGCGAACAGAAGGTTGATCTGTCAAAAATTGCGATCCTGCCGCTCGCGGAACAATATCTCGAATTTGTCGAGAGTGCCCGCAAGCTGGATATGGAGGTAGCCGCCGATTATCTGGTGATCGCGGCCTGGCTCGCCTATCTCAAATCGCGCCTGTTGCTCCCCGATCCGGAGCCTGAGCAGGCGGAAGAAGTCATCGATATGACCGACGCGCTGAAATATCAGCTGGTGCGTCTTGAATCGATGCAACAGGCGGCCAAACGTCTGATAAGTCTGCCCCGCCTTGGCCAGCAGCGTTTTGCCCGCGGGGCCGGGGAACGTTTTGAAAGTGTCAGTGATCCGGTCTGGACAGCCAGCCTTTATGATCTTCTGGCCTGTTACGGGTCAATTCAGTCTGGCGTGGAGAACCGCACGCTGACTATTGCGGCAACGCGGCTTTATTCAGTGCAGGAAGCGGCCGCACGGCTGCGCCGTCTGGTCGGCGCCATTCCGGAGTGGACCGTTCTCGAATCCTTCCTGCCGGATAATCTGAAGACACCGCTTGACCGCCGTTCAGCAACAGCATCGCATTTTGTGGCCTCGCTGGAATTGGCGAAGGAAGGCATGTTGCGGCTGCGCCAAGATAGCCGGTTTGCGCCCATTTTTCTGCGGACAAAGGACCAGTCATGACGGTTGATGACGCCACTAACAAGCAATGGGCCGCGACAATTGAAGCGTTGATTTTTGCCTCGGAGAAGCCGGTACGCGAAGCCGAACTGCGCAACCATATTCCCGATGATGTCGAACTGGCGCCATTGATTTCGGCCATCCACAAGCGGTTTGACGAAACCAGCGGAATAGAACTGTGCCAGGTCGGTGACAGTTGGGCCTTTCGCACACGTGCCGAAATTGCCGCGCATCTCAACACGCGCCAACAGGTGGAACGGCCCTTGTCGCGTGCCGCCCTTGAGGTGCTTGCCATCATTGCCTATCACCAGCCAATCACACGTGCCGAGATTGAAGAAATTCGCGGCATCAGCCTGTCGCGCGGGACCATCGATATCCTGCTGGAACTTGGATGGATCAAGCCGCGCGGTCGGCGGCGGACACCGGGGCGGCCGCTGACATGGGGAACAAGCCCGGCCTTTCTGGATCATTTTGGGCTTGCCGATCTGGGTGATTTGCCCGGACTTGATGACCTCAAGGCATCGGGCCTGCTGCGCAAGGGTCAGGTTATTGGTGGTCTGATTGACCGGGTTGATGATGATGCGGCCGGTGCAGATGATGATGACGTCTTGGATAGCGATACGGATTTGCTGGAAGATGCATTGATGGAAGCCGGGTTGGACGCTGACCTGGATGATGATTCCGGGCGGCAAGGGGTTGAAGACGGCAATGCTTGATTTTCGTGACGTCGTACATGCCTATAACGACAGCCTGTCCGTTGATGAAGTCAGTTTTTCTGTCGAGCGCGGTGAGGTTGTAACACTGCTTGGGCCATCAGGCTGTGGCAAAACAACCATGCTACGTCTTGCCGCTGGGCTGGAACGGCCGCGCGGTGGCGAAATCTGGCTTGATGGCAGATTACTTTCCGACGCTGCGTACAATATGCCGCCAGAAGACCGTGGCGTCGGCTACATGTTTCAGGATTATGCTCTGTTCCCGCATCTGAGCGTTCTTGAGAATGTGGTATTTGGTCTCAAAAACAAGGGAAGCGCTGCCATCCGGCGGGCCCTTGATGTGCTTGCCGAGACAGACCTTGAATCTCTGGCGGATGCCTATCCGCACGAATTATCGGGTGGTCAGCAGCAGCGTGTTGCTCTGGCGCGCGCACTGGCGCCAAAACCATCCGTGATTTTGCTGGACGAGCCTTATGCCGGGCTCGATAGCCGCCTGCGCGAAAGAATCCGTGATCAGATGCTGCATGTGCTGAAAGCGTCGGAAACAGCCGCATTGATGGTTACGCATGATTCTGAGGAAGCGATGTTCATGTCAGACAATATTGTGGTGCTTCGCGACGGGCAGGTGCAGCAGACAGGACGGCCAGTCAATCTCTATTGTCAGCCAAACAGTGCGTTTGTGGCCGAGTTTTTTGGTGAGGTGAACCAGCTCGAAGGGATCGTTGCCAATGGCACAATTCAGACAGTGCTTGGTGTTTTTGAAGCACCAGAGGACTGTGTGGAAGGCCAGCAGGTTCAGATTGTTATTCGGTATGAAGCCCTGTTTATTGAGCCGGACAGCACGGGTGCAAATGCAGAGGTGATGGAAGCGCGGCTTCTGGGGCGCGCATCTCTGATTCACTTGTCGGTTCCAACCGGGACGAATGCGTTACACCTGCATGCGCGTGTCCCCGGTCTCAACTCTTTGCAAAGTGGCAGCAAGGTGCGCATTACCGTTGATCCGTCGCAGGCATTTGTATTTCCGTCACCTGCAATGTGAGGGGGCATCCTCGCGCGGATGGCCACGCAGATGTGATGCAAATACCCGCCCATAGGGTAAGGCATTTTAACAAAGACAAATCTTGTGCCTGCCGCGTGTAAGCATGGCTTGTTCAACGCTCAATCGCTGTCTATATTCTCATCACTAGTCAGCAGGGCGGCCAGGTTGCCCGGCGGGAATCAAATTCAGAGGATACACAATGGGTACGTTCAGCATTATGCACTGGCTTGTCGTCTTGGCCGTCGTCCTGCTGCTTTTTGGCGGTCGTGGCAAGATTTCGTCGATCATGGGCGATTTCGGCAAGGGGCTTCGCAGTTTCAAGACTGGTCTGAAGGGCGACGAACAGGACGCGGACGGCGCTGAAGATGATGTCGAGGTGATCGAGGAAACGCCGGCACCTGCCAAAAAGGCGACAACGCGCAAGAAGGCACCTGCCAAGAAGAAGGCTGCAAAGAAAAAAGCCGCAAAGAAAAAAGCCGCGAAGAAAAGCTAGTTAGGATTCTCTGATGCTGGACATCGGTGGATGGGAATTTCTGTTAGTCGCTTTCGTCCTGGTGATGGTTGTCGGCCCCAAGGAACTTCCCGCGATGCTGCGCAGTTTTACCAAGCTGACGCGCCAGATGCGCTCGGTTGCGCGTGAATTTACCGATGGTATGAACCAGATTGCGGTTGATGCTGAAGTTGCCGAGGTGAAGAAGGCAATATCCCAGGCGCGTTCCGGTGATCTGGACGCTGTGGCCGCTGCCATTGACCCTGATGGTGATCTTGGCGCATCGGTAAAAGACGCGCGTGATGCCATGCATGGTGACAATGTGGCTGCGGCGGTGGACGAGATTACCGACCTTGCGCGCGAATCCGGACAAGAGATTGCGGCCAGTGCAGAAAATGACATTGCACCATCCACCGCCGCAGCGTCGCCAGTGCAAGCTGTAAAGGCAAAAACATCTGCCAAGGCAAAATCGCGCGCGGCGAAAAAGAAAGCGGCCGTGAAAACATCTGCCGGCACAACGGCTAAATCAGCAGCGGCCAAATCCACAGCGACCAAATCAGCTGCTAAAAGCAAAAGACAAAAAGCCGATCCGTCATGAGCGACGATACCGAAACCAAAGCAGAGGATGAGGGCGCAGGCGGTCAGATGACGCTGATTGAGCATCTGACAGAATTGCGCAATCGCCTTGGGGTGGCGCTTCTGGCTTTTGTTGTGCTGTTTCTGGTCTGTGTTGCGCCGATGCCCGGCGGCGGGGTGAATAACAGCATCTCCAGCCATGTGTTTATTTTCTTGCAGGCGCCTCTCGCCGATATCCTTGAAGAAAAGGGTGGCGGGCGGATGATCTTCACGGCCCTTCACGAAGGGTTTTTCACGCAAATCAAGGTGGGCTTTTTCACGGCCCTTTGTGTGTCCTTTCCAATCATCAGCATCCAGATATGGAAATTCATGGCGCCGGCGCTTTATCGCAATGAAAAGCGCGCCTTTCTGCCGTTCCTGATCGCAACACCGGTACTGTTCCTTCTTGGCGCGGCGATGGTCTATTACATTGTAACGCCGCTGGCCTGGAACTTTTTCATCGGGTTCGAGACATCGGCGGGTGATGGTGCGCTGGCCATCGAGATTGAACCGCGTATCAGTGAATATCTGTCGCTGATCATGCGGTTGATCTTTGCGTTTGGCCTGGCGTTTGAACTGCCGGTTGTCCTGCTGTTGCTTGTGCGTGCCGGTCTGGTGTCTCCTGCGGCTCTGGCAGAAAAACGCAAGGTGGCGATTGTCATTGCCTTTGTTGCAGCAGCCATTCTGACCCCGCCCGATGTCGTGTCCCAACTGTTGTTGGCATTGCCGATTATCGCGCTCTATGAAATATCCATCATTGCGGCGCGGATAATTGCGCCAAAGGATGTTGGTGAATCATGAGGCTGGCTGTGGCTGGCTGAATATTGTATGCAACGGGTGTCGGCCGTGTTCCGGCCCAGATCATCCTTTTTGAACCGCGAGACGGAACGATGCACGACATCCGCTTCATCAGAGATCATTCTGCCAGCTTCGATGCTGCCATGGCACGGCGTGGCGTGGACTCACCATCGGCCGACATTCTCGAAACAGATGGTAAAAGACGCGCGCTTCAGGGTCAGATCCAGGACATGCAGTCGCGGCGTAACCTGGCGTCCAAGGAAATCGGCGCGCGCAAGGCCAAAGGTGAGGATGCCGACGCACTGATCGCAGAGGTGAATGACATCAAGGCCCGCATGCCTGCCCTCGAGGAAGAGGAGGGCGCCCTTGCCGCTGCACTTGATGGCCGTCTGATGGAATTGCCGAATATTCTGGATGACATGGTGCCGGATGGTGCTGATGAAGCTGACAACAGTCTTGTGCGCACGGTCGGCACCCCAGCATCATTCGCCTTTACGCCGCGGGACCATGTGGCATTGGGGGAAGGGCTCGGCCAGATGGATTTTGCCACCGCGGCCAAACTGTCAGGTGCGCGGTTCGTATTGTTGCGTGGCAAGCTGGCCCGTCTTGAGCGTGCGCTTGCGGCCTTTATGCTGGACATCCATACCGGCGAATTTGGCTATGAGGAAATGTTGCCGCCTTTCCTGGTGAATTCATCAGCTATGACCGGTACGGGCCAGTTGCCGAAATTTGGTGAAGATCTGTTCCGTGCGGATGAGAAATGGCTAATCCCGACTGCCGAAGTCCCGCTGACCAATATTGCCTCTGAAGAAATCTGGCCAGCAGACGCGCTGCCAATGCGTTTCACTGCGCATACACCGTGTTTCCGGTCAGAAGCTGGTGCGGCCGGGCGTGACACACGCGGCATGATCCGCCAGCACCAGTTTTCAAAGGTTGAACTGGTGAGCGTGACCCGACCCGAAGATTCGGAAGCCGAGCATGAGCGCATGACAGCCTGCGCCGAAGAGATTCTGCAACGCCTCGGCCTGCCATATCGTGTCATGATGCTGTGCAGTGGTGATACCGGATTTGGCGCACAGAAAACCTACGATATTGAGGTCTGGTTGCCCGGCCAGGATGATGGCCGCGGGATGTATCGTGAAATTTCCTCCTGTTCGAATTGCGGCCCGTTTCAGGCGCGCCGCATGCGGGCACGGTTCCGCGATGCTGACGGCAACACGCAGTTTGTGCATACGCTGAACGGGTCGGGTCTGGCCGTTGGCCGCACAATGATCGCTGTGCTTGAAAACGGTCAGCAGGAAGACGGGTCGATCCGCTTGCCCGAGGCGCTGCACGGCTATATGGGATGTGAAGAGATAAAAGCGGTCTAGCGGGCTTTGTCCGCCAAATGTTCGTCGGTGCCGTGACTGTTTCCGGCATAGGATTATGTGCGCTGATGGCGTATGCGCCATCGGCTCTATTGTGATTTTTGACAGGTATATTTATGTCGGCTTCTTCTTCAGCGCATTCTTCCATTGGCCGTATCCTGATCAGCAATGATGACGGCATTGATGCCATCGGCATTCATATCCTCGAAGAGATCGCGCGCAGCTTCAGTGACGATATCTGGGTGATTGCGCCGACCGATAACCGGTCCGGCATGTCACGCGCCATTTCGTTGCGCAAGGACGTCATCATTGAACCACGGGGCGATAACCGGTTTGCCTGTTCCGGAACACCAAGTGATTGCGTGATCATGGGGATGGCACGGGTGATGGACCATGCGCCTGACCTTGTATTGTCCGGTATCAATGCCGGAATGAATGTCGCGGATGATGTCTTATATTCGGGTACGATTGCTGCCGCCATGGAAGGCGCGCTTATGGGGGTTCCCGGCATTGCGCTTTCACAGAGAAATGGCGGTACTGACCGTGCAGATTATGAGGCGGCCATCGCGCATGGGGTGCGCGTAGTGCAGCATATTCTGGATATCGGCATCGCAAAGCGCACTGTGATGAATGTGAATTTTCCGCCTGTCGCAGCCGATGCCGTGCGCGGCATCATGCCTGCGCGGCTTGATCAGCATAAATTTGGTGATCAGGTGATTGAAGGGACTGTCCCCAACAGCTATCGACTCGGGCCTCTGATGGCGCGCGATGAAACATTGCCGGGAAGTGACCGTGCCGTCATGGATGAAGGCTGGATATCGCTGACGGCATTGGGTATGGATATCACAGCGGGTGACGTGCAGATGTCGCTAGCCACCGAGACGTTCTAGCCAGCCGGTAGAGCGGGACAGGCATGA
>CEOC01145870.1_pt1 | contig 10691 bp, 6 predicted proteins | sample 356191 | NCBI WGS metagenome assembly CEOC01 (sample SAMEA2619952, study PRJEB7988) | marine metagenome | biome: marine biome (ENVO:00000447); feature: deep chlorophyll maximum layer (ENVO:xxxxxxxx); material: "saline water (ENVO:00002010), including plankton (ENVO:xxxxxxxx)" | depth 17 m
TACTCTCCAAATCTTCCATTTTTCAAAGTTACAGGAATACCACTATTTGGTTCAATAAATAAAATATTTTCTTTATTGGATCTATCAATCAGCTCTAGTGCTCTGTTAAGCCCTATATCCAGAATATCTTCATCTTCATCAGGGGTACCAAAAATCTTTTTATCCTCTATTAGTGTCCAAATACAAGGTCCATTTATGCTTATGTCTGCATAAACAGTATCGCCTGTGTCGGGATGAGAACCAAGTTCTTTTGGAAGCTGGGCATATGTCTCAAATTTGATTGATTTCTCAAATACTGGCTTTGTCCATTGACATTCTCCACATCCAACAAAAAAACCCCATCTGCCATGTTTAATACTTATTTCATTAGCGCATTTGGGACAATTATTTATAACCTCACCATTAACATTTTTTGGAAAAGCCCTATGACCTATTTGCTCATTCAGCATATCTAGAACTTCTCTAGTCCTAAATTCTTCAATTTTTGATATGTGCTCTAATAGTTTTGCAAAAAAATCATCTAAAATATCTGTCCAAAGCATTGAACCTGAGGATACTTGGTCCAATTTTTTTTCCAATTCCGCTGTAAAATCTATCTCTATAAAAAAAGCCTCATATGCTTTGGAAAGATACGACACCAAAATCCTACCTAAATCAGAGGGATTAATGCTTTTTGCCCCAAAAGTATATTTTCTGTCTCTAAGATTTTTTACAGTATTTGCATAAGTTGAAGGTCTTCCAATACCTTCGTCTTCCATACTTTTAATTAATGATGCTTCTGAAAATCTTCTTGGAGGAGAAGTGAATTTTTGCTCAGTGATGACATCAGTTAAATCCAGGTAAGAATCATCATAGATTCCTTTTAATTTTTGAGATTCCTCAGAATCCGAATCATCTTTCAAAACCCTTTCAAAACCATCAAAAATAAGTTCTCTTCCACTTGTTCTGAGAAGAAACTTCTTATCCTTATCTTCAATCAAAATTGTTTTTCTAAGATATCTTGAGTTTTGCAATTGACTAGCTACTGTTCTTTGCCAAATTAAAGAATAAAGATTCATTTGATCTTGATTTAATCCATTAGTATTTTCTGGTTTATTTCTTATATCAGTAGGTCTTATTGGTTCATGAGCTTCCTGAGCATTCGCAGCCTTTGATTTATAAATTTTTGGGCTATCTGGAAGATATCCTTCTCCAAGCTCAGAAGAAATTAAGCTTCTTATTTCATTTACAATTTCAGCACTAATACCTATCCCATCAGTTCTCATGTAAGTAATCAAACCAGACTCATAAAGAGATTGGGCTACTTGCATTGTTCTCTCTGGATTAAAGAATAATTTACTTGAAGCTGCCTGTTGGAGTGTGGAAGTTCTGAATGGTGCCTTCGGGGAATAAGAAACCTCTTTTTCTTTTATCTCTGATATAGAAAAATCTAATTTCTCAATATCATTTTTTATTTTTTTTGCTTCATCTTCATTACCAATAGGTACTTTTTTTAAATCCTCTCCATTTTTTCTTATTAAGTCAGAGATAAAAGTGCAATCTTTAGTCTTGAAATTAACCCTTAGAGGCCAAAACTCCTCAGGACAAAAAGCATCAATTTTATCTTCTCGAGAACAAATCATCCTTAAAGTTGGAGATTGGACTCTTCCTGCTGATTTTGCTCTGGGTACATGCCTCCATAAAAGAGGACTTACTTTGAATCCAATTAAATGATCTAAGACCCTTCTAGCTAAATATGCTTCGACAAGAAACTGATCTATATCTCTTGGATTCTCAATAGCATTTTTTATAGCAGACGGAGTTATTTCATTAAACGAAATTCTGTTAATTTGTTTCCCCTCAACCAATTTTTTTTCTTCCAAGTGATCTAAAATATGCCAAGCAATGGCTTCTCCTTCTCTATCCGGATCAGAGGCAAGATATATACCGGATGAATCTTTTGTAAGCTCTCTAATTTCCTTAAGAGTTTTTTTTCCTTTTGAAGTTGATTCCCATTTAAGATTATTCCAATCATTTGGATCAACGGCAGATTCATCATCCTTTAGATCTCTAACGTGGCCCAAACAAGCATGAACTTTCCAAGAATCTGAAGGAAATGCTTTCTCCAAAAAACCTTGAATTTTTTTTGCTTTTGCTTGAGATTCAACTATTACTAAATTCTTCATCATTTTTAGTATTGTTTAAAAAGGAATTTTTTGTCAATCTAAAATAATAATTCTTCTAGAATAAAAGGACCTTTATAGATAAAACTTGTATAAATCTGTATTAAAGATGCACCATTATTTAATCTTTCTTCAATATCTTTTTTTGAAGAAATTCCTCCTGAAGCTATTAAAATTGCATCATCTCCAACAAGATTATTAACCTTTCGTAACATTTCATTAGATTTAAATTTTAATAATTCACCACTTATTCCTCCGCTGATACCACCAAATTGACCTTGAGATGTATTAGCAACAATATATCCATCAAAACCATTCGATAACGTAGCATCAACTATATCTTGAATATTTTCATCTTTTTCATCGGGTGATAGTTTTAAAAAAATTGGGACTTCCTTATTAAATTTTTTATCTAAATCTCTCCTTGTTGAGGATATCTCTTTTGAAAGATCTTTAATATATTCAGGCGAGGTTAGTTTTCTTAAATTTTTTGTATTTGGAGATGAGATATTAATAGCAATGTAATCAGCTTGATGAAAGCATTCATTCAAGCAAAAGTTATAGTCAAGATATGCATCTTCTAATGATGTATCTTTATTTTTCCCAATACTAATTCCTAGAATGCCTGAAAAGTTTTTCTTATTTTTGTCTATCTTATCTACAGCTGAGCTAATACCAGGATTATTGAAACCTAATCTGTTAATTAGAGAATTATCTTTAGAAATTCTTTTTACTCTTGGAAATTCATTTCCTTTTTGGCCTTTTGGGGTAAAAGTTCCAACCTCAATGAAACTGAATCCTATTGAACCAAGTGAGTGAAAATAATCTCCACTCTTATCAATACCAGCTGATAATCCCAAAATGTGCTTGAATTCTAGGTTTGCAATCTTAACTTTTTCAAACTTTTTCTTTGGTGTTGTATTTAAAAAATTATAATTTAAATTTGAAATAACTTTAATGGAGTTCAAACTTATTAAGCTTGAAATCTCGGGAGGAAAAATCCTTAGGATTATCAAAATTGAATTAAGAAATACTTTTTTAAAAAAAATCATAAAATATCTTATAAGTTTCCCTATTTTGTGAATTCTAGTGGTAAATTATCAAAAAAGCTAAAAGGCTTTGCATTTAGATGAATAGATATATATCATAAGCCTGTTAGTTTATTTTAGACACTAATAAGAGGATATTATGAGAACATTTAAAGTTTTAATTTTAAGTCTAGCCTTAGCTTTTACACCATTATCTTTTGGTCAAAGTGCTGGGGGATCAAGTGCTGCAGGATCAGCAGGATCTCTTTCTAGCGGTGTTATTGCAGCCATAGCAGCTGCAGTCTTGGCCGTAGCAGCAATTGTTGATGCACAAGATGGTGAAAGTGTTACATTACCTGCTCCTGTTGAAGCAGCAGCTGAAGAAGAAGAAGCTGAAGAAGAAGAAGCTGCTGAAGAAGAAGCTGCTGAAGAAACTAGTACTTCAACTTCAACTTCCACAAGTACCAGCACTTCAACTAGCACAAGTACTAGCACAAGCACTAGTACCAGTACTGCAACCTCAACCTCTTAATAAATTTACTCTATATAAAAAGCCTGTTTAATCAGGCTTTTTATATTTTTTCGTATATAGAATTGTTATATCAGGATTTTTAGGTGTGAATGATTGTATTGACTTTAATACAGTTCCGTCTGAATCAACCCAATAAATATTTTTGAATCTCCAAGAAATTAGATTTTTAAGAGATTCCTCCTCATAAACTCTTGTGTTATGAATCCGATCTAGCACTTTAAGTTTCTCTTCTCTAAGAAAACTGACTCTCGTTTTAACCGGCAATCTAAAGAGCTTAGGGTTATTGAAGGTATAAAAGGATGTAAATATTTTCTTTTGGGTTTCAAAATTACCAATCTCAATTGGGTGATTTTTATCTAATTCAACAACATCAAGTTCATTGTTTAGTCCCTTGAATTTTACGATAAACCCATTTTTAGTATAAATTTTTACTAAGTTTGAGGATGTCCATTTAAGAATTCCAAGATTCTCTTCCTCAAGAACCATTAGTGTATTTTGTCCATTGCCCAATCTCACTTGAATAGAAGCGTAAGGGATCGAATTAATCTTATCAGTAGAGATGTTTTCTGGCCCAGAAATTAATAAATCTATGGTTTTGAAAAGCTCACTGTAGATATCACCACCCGCGCAGGAAGTGAGCAAAATAAAATACAGGGGAAGTAATTTTTTGTAATTATTGATAAAAACCATCATTAAAATAATTTAAAAAGTTTGATGAAGAATTTTCTACAAATCCACTTAAATCAAGCGTGCCAGACAACATAGCTCCCCCGTCTCTAGTTAAATTTTTCCAAACAAATCTTGCGTTATTTTTTCTATATTTGCTTGAAACTAAATCCAGGGGAATTGAAAAATATATTCCTTTATCAAAACTACCCTCCCCAAATTCAAATGCAGAAATGTCTGTTTTTGTTGCAAAAAAACCTATAGTGAAGCCAGTTTTAAAAGTCTTAGACATATTAAGAGTTATTCCTGAATCTCGGGCGAGATACCTTCCACCAGAAAGAATCATTTTTACTCCGTCCAGTGGAGTTTCCCAAATAAAATTTAGATGCCCTGTAAAGGTTTCATAATTTCTAAAGCTAAATCTTTGATTAAATTCTCTTTGTTTTACCCAATAATAATTTGCGGTCAGATACCAAGGTTTTTTAATATCTCTAAATAAAATCTCCCCTCCAATGCCTCCATACATCTCCTCAAATAATCCTATTTTTAATCCTCCAAAAAAAAGATAATCTTGTGAGTAAGTTGGATCGAACATATGAGTATATGAAAATTGTTTGATGACATATCTTTCCTTCAAATATTCCCTCACGTCAGACCTTACTTTTGGCAGTCTTGAAAAAGCCTTTAATCTTAATTGATCAAGATTCTGAAAAATGCCAATGCCAACAGTCGAATCTAAATAGGAATTTTTACTAAGGATGATTCCTCCAGCAGCTAAAATACCGATTTGCCCAGAATAAAATGCTTCCGGAGCACCTACATGATTTTTTAAATCAGGCTTTATTCCTCCAATATATAAGGGAAAGTCAACTTTCCCTTTAAAAATTCTTGTTTCATTATCTTTTGGATAAAAATTTTCATAAAGTATGTATTTTTTGATTTCTGCGAAAGAAATAGAATTATCTAAAAATTGTCTAAATTTAGTTAAAGGAAATTCAACTGATCCCGTCTTCACATTCCCTATTTGAAAAGTTATTGAAACATTTTTTATTTTTCTAGTAGAGAGAACTTCTTCTATAATTTGTATTACTCTTTTGGCGGCTAAATTTAAGTTTCTGTATTTCGTCTGATCTACAGAAATGTAAAAATTATTTTCTTTTAAATAAATTTCTTGCGTAAATATTTGATATTTAGATAATAGAACATTGATTGTTCCAGAAAAGACCTCATCATTTGTAGATAAAAGATCAAGATCTTTTTCTGAGAAGCTTACTGGATTTATGACCTCATCTTTTTGAATTAATTGTTTGGAGTAATCTGCCTTGTATGAAAGTCCAAATCCAATATCAACCCCACGATGTTTGAATATATTTATATCTATAAAATTTGAAGCAGGAATTGATAAACCAAAACTATAATCAGAATCTTTTCTTAAATTAAATGGATTAGATTTATCATAATCCATTTTAAATCTTAATCCTGAATATTTATTTAAGTAAGAGAAACCGTAAAAAGCGGATGCTTTTGGGCCTTTAAACCATCTTTTAAATTCTATATCTCCACCTTGACCAATATCTAATGGTCTAGAAGAGTAAGATTCATCAATATTAATGAAAGGGTTTTTTATACCAGTGTTTTCAGATAAAGATCCCCATCCTAATCCTGCTGTAAAATCAAAATCACCGATCTTCTTTGAGGTTACAAGATATTCTCCAGAAAACTTTCCTGTTCCAATAAAATCTCTAAATCCTATGCTTAATTCAGGAAACCTGTCTGTTTCTTCAATTAACTTAATTTTTAAATTAAAACTTTTATCTTTATAAGTTTGATCTCCAGAAAAAGATTTATACGGGCTGTATTTCCTTGTATTTACATCTGCATATCTCAATGAGACCTCCATCCAATTAAAAGGATTTGCAGAGATGAATAAAGAATTTATGGGTTCTGAGTTAACTAAATGGAGTTTTAAATTCCCTTCTTTTAGAATTCTAGATGAAGGAATATTTATTAATCCAATTTCTCCATTTAAGTTTGAGGTCACACCAACATCTGAATAAATGTAATCATCTATTGAGCTGTTTGCACATAGAGAAAAAAATAAAAAAAAAAGTAACCTATTCTTAATTGTTATTTCCTAAAGCAGCAATAGCAGCTGCGCTAGTTGCAAAATTTGAAATTATTGGAAAGAGAACCTGTGAAAATACTAACCAATCAAATGGATTAGGATCCCTTGGAACAATTAAAGAGGTGCCGGGAGCAAGGTCAGGAGAATTTGGCCAAGTTCTTACCCTTGATGCCATACCATTAGGGTAAATAACCAAGGTTCTATTTCTATCTGCTTCTTCAGAATATCCCCCAGCTTGATTAATATAATCTTTTACTTTGTAAGAAGGGTTAAAAGTGAAGCTAGTTGGAGACAGCACTTGACCAGAAACAGTTATAGTCGATGGTCGATCAGGAATGAAAATTCTATCGCCTGGCTCAAGAAGTACATCTCTTTCTGGAAATTTTTCTAGTATGTCTAGATCTAACTCAGTGACAACTCTACCTATTGGATCGATATTCTCTAGGTCAGTTATTAACCTTGAAATGGATGTTAGTGCTAAAGTAGGATCACCTCCAACCGAAGATATTCTTCCGCTTGAAATGGCGGTAGCAATGGACTGTTCAAGTTGGTCTGCAGACTTAATAAATGCAATTTTTTCTTTCTCAGCAACAGATTTTCTTGCCAGAATTCCGCCGTAAGGAAATGCGTTTTGTTTATAGCCTCCCGCCCTTCTAATGACTTCTGATAATCTATCTCCTTGCTTTACTCCGTAAACTCCTGGATTTCTAAAAGCTCCTTCCAATGAAATTGAGAAAATTTCATTTTGAACTTTTGATGCTAAATTCGCATAAAAACCAGAATTAACTCCTAATTCAGATAAATTTTCATCCTCTGTAGAATTAAGTTTTAGTGAAATACCCTCGTCAGTATATAAATCGATGTATCCAGAAAATTTATCCGATGCTCCCCCAGCATATGAGAGAAGATCTAAGATAGAAGGAATATTATAAGATGGATATATTCCAGGATTTCTAATTTCCCCCGAAAGAACAGAGGAATTTTCTAGGGCAAATATAATTAAGTAAGGCTTCGATTCAAAAATACTTGGACATTCTTCTATAAATTCTAACTGATCAATCGGCTTTATGTCAGGATTTGGAAGGTATTTAGATTTAACAAATTTAATAGATGATGATAATGATTGTTTAGCCAACATTTGGAGAGATTTGCATTGAAACCTATCTAAATTTCTTTGCTTAAAATAATCAGAAAGTTCTTCTGACTCCTTCTCTTTTAAAATATTTAAAGAATCCGCAACTAAAATAGAGTTCAAGAAACTTACGTCTTTGTTAGATAAGACATAAATGATGTCATTTGGTTGGAGTTTAGTTTTATTTCCATACAAATTTGCCCTTATAAGCTTTTTAGAACCGTAGGTGTTTTCTCTCTCTATTATTGAAAATGGAGCATAAGTTGATTCATAAAAGTCTTCTGGCTTGATTAAATCTTCAAGGGTAAGATTTTTTTCAAATGCTACAGAACCTGAGGCAGATGTTTCACCAATTATTTTAATAATATTTCGTGGAGTGCTAGGCAAACTATGAATAAATATTTCATCACCGTCCTTGAGTGAAACATTAGTTATTTCATCAAAAGTATAATTTACAAATATTCTTTCACCATTTTCAGCAAATGAACTTAATGTTATTTTGTTTTTATCAGCTTTATTAGTGAATCCAGATGAAAAAGACAGTAAATCGATGAAATTTTCATCCTTAATTAATTCATATTGTGCTTGATTTTTTATTTGTCCAGATATGGAAACAGTTTTACCTATAGGATTGATAACAACAGCATCGTTAGATTGAATTTTTATGTCATTTTTTATATTTCCTTTTATGAGTAATTCATAAAAATCTAAAACTGCCACTTCTTTTCCATCTCTTTTTACAGATATATTTCTTAGGGAACCATTTTGGGATGGTCCTCCAGAAAAAAATAGAACATTAGAAATATTTGATAGAGAACTAACTGTGTAAGCACCAGGACTGAATGCATTTCCTAAAACAAAAATCTGAATTGAGCGAATCTTTGCTAGTGAAATTTCTGCAGTCACTCCGATAAGAGAAGCACTGATGGCAGAATTTATTTTATTTTTAGCTTCTTGGAAACTAAGGCCTGAGATCTCTAATGAGCCAATTTCAGGGATTATAAGATTTCCTTCTCTATTAATAGGTGCAATTCTATTAACCTTTAAGGAACCAAAAAGTTGAATTTTTAATTCATCTCCAGGGCCAAGAGTGTACTCCATAGGAGCTGGAGCTAAATCAATAGGAGCAAAGGTAGATGGGGATTCTTTGAATAAATCTAAACCGAAAACTTTATTTGAATTTTGAGAATAAAAATTAGATTCTTTTGATAGGTTTTCAGTAGTTTTTAGTTTTGAACTATTAAATGATGGATTATCAAAGTCATACATCCTAACTTCATCAGCAACAGGTTTCCCAGTCTGAATTCCGAGTTTACTTGAAATGCTATCGATCTGGGATTCGGGAAGTAAATTAAGATAGGATAAATCCTCATCAGATTGAGCAAAGCTAAATAAAGGCAATAAGATTAAAGAAAGGAAAAATAATTTAGAAAAAAGAGACATTTTAAATTTTTTTGAGGTTTTCAATAGATACAGCCCATCCCAGCTTAGTTCTGCATGCTTCGAAGTAATTATAATCTTTTGGATGATAAAGTTTAAAAGTTTTTTTTGTATCAAAAATCTTCAATCCCTCTTTTTTATATTTTAAATTTTTCTTCCCATCTACAAATACTTGAATACTTGATAGATTTTTACTTAGTATTTTGACTTGTATTTCTTCCTTGCATGGTAAAAGCAAGCTGTGAGAAGAAGAACTATGGGAAAACATTGGTAGTAATGAAAGAGCATCCAATTTAGGAGATACAATAGGTCCACCTCCAGAATATGAGTAAGCAGTCGAACCAGTGCTCGATGAGATTATTAATCCATCTGCTCTTAAGTTATAAATCACTTGATTTTGAAGGCTTAATTCAAGTTCCAACATTTTAGTCACAGAACCTGAGTGAATTACCACTTCGTTTAGAAAAATCTCTTTTCTTGAATCCTCGCAATAAGTCTCAAAGATTGGACGATCCTCTTTTATGTAGTCGCCATTTAAAATTTCTTTTAGTTTTTCAACTTTATTTATTGATAGATCTGTTAAAAATCCGACAGTACCAAGATTAATTCCCAAAAAAGGAATCTTCAAATCATAAAGACTTCTGATAGAACCAATCATTGTTCCATCTCCCCCAAGAACCAAGATTAGATCTGAAGAGGAAGCTTTATTCTTAAAAACTTTATTTAGCTTTTTTATATTTGTTGAAGTAATTAACTCTGAGCTTGAGTCTTTGATTATTTTCTTTACGACACTCAACATCTTGTCAGTACTTCTGGTACCAGAGTAGACAATTGAAATTTTATTAATTTTTTTCATAAGTTGGTGTCCAATTTCTTACAAAATATATAAATAATGTATCTATTATCGCAATAATTACCTTAAAAATGTACTTGGTTAAAGCTATTGAGAATGCAACCAAGAAACTTAATTCTCCCGCTAAAACCCAAACAAATGTATAAATGAAAGTATCTAGCGCTTGAGATGAAATTGTTGATAAATTATTTCTCAACCATAAGTACTTCCCATTTGTAATTTGTTTTAGTTTATTAAATAACCATACATCAAAAGTTTGGCTTATTAGATAAGCAGTAATTGATCCAATTACAAAAATGGGAGAGTAAAAAGCCAGAGTTTCTATTGCCTCATGGACCGATTGGGATGATGTTGCTATTTTTGAAGGAAGATAATAAGTGCTCAAAACTAGAGTAAACATTATTACAACATTTGATATAGCTCCAAGTATAACTGCAGTATTTGCTTCAGCTCTTCCGTATTTTTCACTTATCAAATCAGTAGCAAAATATATGCCCGAATACATTATGGCTCCCATGCTTACTGTAAAGGTTTGGCCAAAAAGTGATAGATCGCTTACTTTCCCTCCTTGTAAATTTGCAAGCATTATTCCCAAAGTAACAGCGATATAAAGTCCTCTTAAACCGAATAGTTTAAATAAAATGACAGTTATCGTAAGGTCATAAAAAATTGTAAAAAACCATAAAAATTCAGGATTTTGCTCTAAAAATGAAAAAAAATTCATAAACTTATTATTGTTAGCTTGCGTAGCAT
>CEOC01029752.1_pt1 | contig 10686 bp, 17 predicted proteins | sample 356191 | NCBI WGS metagenome assembly CEOC01 (sample SAMEA2619952, study PRJEB7988) | marine metagenome | biome: marine biome (ENVO:00000447); feature: deep chlorophyll maximum layer (ENVO:xxxxxxxx); material: "saline water (ENVO:00002010), including plankton (ENVO:xxxxxxxx)" | depth 17 m
TATAAGGGTAAGGCAGAGATAGAGTTGTATCAAGGAAGAAAATATATAAAAGCATTAATATTGGAGTAATTATGGAATTAACACGTAACTTCACTCTTCAAGAGTTAATTAAATCAGACACAGCAATTAGATTGGACATAAATAACAATCCAAATTCAGGACAAGTAGAAAAATTAAAAGCACTATGTGAAAATATTCTTCAACCAGTACGTGATCATTTCGGTAGAGTAAAAGTCACATCGGGTTTCCGTAGTGAGCAGTTGTGCCTTAAGATCGGCAGCTCAATCAACAGCCAACATGCAAAAGCTGAGGCGGCAGATTTTGAATGTATGGGAACCGACAATGCTGAACTAGCTGATTGGATCAACAAGAACTTAGACTATGATCAATTGATACTTGAGTTCTATACTCCAGGTGAGCCAAACAGTGGATGGATACATTGCAGCTATACTACCGACCAACCAAGAAAACAATTCTTGCATGCATATAAAAAAGATGGTAAGACACATTACAAACCAGTGATAGGAAAAGCAAAAGATCTGGTTTGATCTTATGTCAAAAATAGAATTATTAGATTTACCAATTCCAAGTATTCTAAACAAAGAAGTTATTGAATATCTTGGAAAAATAGATTGGAGGTTTGCGAATGATAAACCTGCAATGTTTCAAAAATCTTTCAACGAGGTAATTGCAGGAACTCATGCAAGAGATTTTGGAATGTATCACACTAGCCTTGAAGATATGCACAATACAAAAGGTGACCCTTATTTAAATACTTTTGGTAAATGGGTATTTCATTTAGCAGCTCAACAATCTCAACATGAAATGTTAAACCCAAGAAGAATGTATTGGAATTTTTATACTCCAAATGCAAAGCCAGATTGGCATTGTGATGAAGACACTTATGGTAACTGTGTTTCAGTATTATATAACTTACATACAAATGATGGTGGAACTGAATTTGAAACAGGAGAAAGAGTTCAAAGTAAGGAGGGTCAAGCAATAGTTTTTCCATCTCACATGATACATAGAGGATTTGCACCAAAAGAATTTTTTCATAGATTTAATTTGAATATGATTGTTCATCTCAAAAAATATAAAGATCCAAATGGAAAATAAATTAGATTTTCAATTTTTACCATCTTTTCCAATAGCAATAACAAAGCTTTCTAAAGATAAGTTTGAAAAAGTCTATAATGAATGTTTAAATTTAAAAGATCATCAAATGCAAAAATTTAAAACAGGTTTATCTGGAATAGGAACTCCTATTCACTATAGACTTAGAGAATGTGAAGAAATGTTGTGCCAAGAGGTTTTAGGTATTGCAGATGCTTATCAAAAAAATCATGACATTAGATTGAGAAATATATATTGCACCAACAATGATCTTGCTTTTAATGGTAAGGATATGTGGGTAAATTATCAAACTAAGAATGAGTATGTGCCTTTACATCATCACGAAGGAGTTTTATCTTGGGTGCTTTGGGTAAAAATACCCTATGATGTAAATGAAGAAAGAAAAGAAGATCTTGATGATAAGGGAGATTCTATTACGGCTAGCTTTAATTTTTGTTATTTTGACATAGCTGGAAATCAAAGAACATTTCCCATAGCGGTAGATAAATCACATGAAGGAGTTTTAATGATGTTTCCATCTAAATTATTACATCAAGTTAACCCATTTTATAAATCAGAAGGTGAAAGAATATCAATATCAGGTAACATTCGATATGAGACTGTGGTATAATTAATTATGACAATAGGAAGATCACAAATACCAAAACAAATAGAAGGCAAATTACGTGGTGCTAGAGATGAAGATAAAAAAAAGAAAAAGGTAAAACTAGCCATCAAACGTAAAAAAAACCCTTTAGCCAAGACATTTACTGCATAGTTAAAAAATGTTATAATCTTGCATGACTAAATTATGTGCAAGAGGCAAAGCTGCAGCCAAAAGAAAATTTAAAGTATACCCGTCTGCATATGCAAACGCATACGCTAGTAAAATCTGTGCAGGTAAAATCAAAGACCCATCGGGAACTAAAAGAAAAGATTGGGGACCAAAGAAAGCAGTTGTTGGCACAATGGTAAGAAAACTTGCAAAAAAAGTTTTTGGCAAAAAAGATTCACAAGCAGAACCTAAATCATCTTCATTTATGGGATCTCCTTTAGTAAATTTATATCAAAAAAAAGTAAAACCTATGCAGGCTAAAGCAGGTAAAGAAGCAAAAATTAAAGAAGTTATAGGTGGTTTACAAAAAGCATCTAAAACACACGCAGCTCAAGCAAAAACTTTACAATCAGTTGTTAAAGCATCAGATGGTGTATCGGTTGAAAAACTAAAAATTGAAGCACAACAAATAATAGATAATTTTCCAAAAGAAAAAAAATATAATTATAAAAAACCTAAAAAGAAACCTTATACATCTAATAAACCAGAAGGTCTTGGTAGAGCAATGACTTTAGATACTACTACTAATATAAGTGGAGCTGCAGTGCCTTTACAGAAAGTATTTGGTGGTGAAGTGCGTGGAGCTGGAGCAGCCATTAGAGGTAAAGGTTTTAAAGGTGTTTTCTAATGAGTTTAAAAAAATGGTTTGATCAAAAATGGGTCGATATTGGAAGCAAACGAAAAGATGGTTCATACGCACCTTGTGGTCGTTCAAAATTAAAATCAGATCGAAAAAGAGCATATCCAAAATGCGTTCCTGCTGCAAAAGCAGCTCGTATGACAGACTCCCAAAAACGGAGTGCCGTTGCAAGAAAGAGAGCAGCCGGTAATCCTGGAGGCAAACCAACAAACGTCAGTACCTTTACCAAGAGATACTATGGTGGTATGATAGACGTATAATATTTTAAGGAGAAAATTATGGCATTAAAAAAAATTCCAGAAGGAAAAGAAAAATCATTAGGTAAACTACCAGAAAAAGTTAGAAACAAAATGGGTTTTGAAAAAAAAGGTGGTATAATGAAAGCCTACAAAGGTGCAGAGGCTAAAGGTTATGGCGCAGCCAGAACTCAAGGCGAAGGCCTTCAAGATGAAAACTTAATACCAGGAAAGTCTTTGGATTATTACAAAGACATAATGTAATGAATTATGGCAACGTCAGGAACTACATCATTCGATCTTCAGATCGATGACATTATTGAAGAAGCATACGAAAGATGTGGTATGCGGACTAATAGTGGGAATGACTTACGTAGCGCAAGAAGAAGTTTAAATCTATTATTTTCTGAGTGGGGCAACAGAGGTATTCATCTTTGGAAAGTTGAGTTAAACGAAAAAGCTTTAGTTGCTGGCACTGCTACTTACACAGTTGATGGTGATGTTAATGATGTTCTCGAGGCATATATCTCAACTACAAACGCAGCAGGAAATACTTCATCAACGAATGATATATCATTAACAAAAATTGATAGATCAGCTTATGCCGCACTTCCAAACAAATTACAAACAGGGCAACCTTCACAGTATTATGTTGATAGACAAACAACACCAACTATAAGTTTATATCTTGCACCTGATGCAACAACTTATACAACATTAAAATTTTATACAATAAATAGAATTGAAGATGCAGGAGGGTTTACTAAAACAGCTGATGTGGCTTATAGATTTCTGCCTTGTATGTGTTCTGGTCTTGCATACTATTTATCACAAAAAAGAGCACCAGATAGAATACAAGTATTAAAACAATTATATGAGGATGAATTACTTAGAGCATTGAATGAAGATGGCTCAAGAACTTCAGTATATATTTCTCCTCAAACTTATTTTGGAGATGGAGTATAATGTCTTTCGCAACTGGTAAAAGATCAAAAGCTATATCTGATAGATCAGGAATGGCATATCCATATAAAGAAATGGTAAAAGAATGGAATGGTTCTTTAGTTCATATATCTGAGTTTGAACCAAAACATCCTCAGCTTGATCCACCATACCATAAAGCAGATGCAGTGGCTTTAAGAAACCCAAGAACTATGACGACTCAACAACCAACTCAAGAATTTTCAAATGACCAAACTATCTCAGATTCTGGTGGTATTCATGTTGGAGTTGCAAATCTTTCATTACCTGGAGACTTTGCTTTTAGAACGCAAGATTTCAACGTTACATCAAACGGTATTACAACCACAATTCACAGTATGGTTCCAGAAGATCCATCAATACAAAATAGAAGAAGACAATTAATTTCAACAATAAGTTCAGTAACAGTAAGTATTACATAATGGCTATTACATTTTCAAATTTTTTAACTCAAGTAAGAAACTATACTGAAGTTGATGCAAATGTTTTGACTGAAGCAATAATTCAAGATTTTATCAGATCAGTTGAATTAGATGTTGCCGGTAAGGTAGATTATGATGATCTAAGAAAGTATGCTAATTCAAGTTTTACAGCAACAAATAGAGCTGTATCTATGCCTTCAGATCTTTTAATTTTAAGATCTATACAAGTCGTTGATAGCAGTGGTAATAGAACTTTTCTTGAAAAAAGAGACACTAGTTTTATTTCTGAATACAATGGAACTGGCACACAAGGTACACCAAAATATTATGCAAATTGGGATGAATTTAATATTATTGTAGCACCTACTCCTGCTACAGCTGACACAATTCAAATTAATTATATAAAAGATCCACCACAATTTACATCTACTAATCAAACTTATCTTGCAAAATATCAAGAGTCGATGTTACTTCATGGTGTTCTAACTGAAGCTTTTAGATTTCTAAAAGGGCCTCAAGATATGTACAACTTATATGAAAAGAAGTATAATGAGGAAGTACAGAATTTTGCCCTACAACAAATGGGTAGAAGAAGACGTGCGGAGTTTGATGATGGTGTACCAAGAATAGTAGTGCCTTCACCTTCTCCGAACCAAAATAATTAATTAAGGAGAATAATTATGGCTATAACAACAAATGCAATTTGTAATTCTTTCAAAAAAGAATTACTTCAAGGTAAACATGACTTTGATACTGCACCAAACGGTGATACTTACAAACTTGCAATGTACACTAGTTCTGCAACTTTAGGTAAATCAACTGAAAACTATACAACTTCTAATGAAGTTTCTTCACCATCAGGATACACTGCTGGCGGAAAAGCTCTTGTTAATCAAGGTGTAAAAGTTTCATCATCAATCGCAATTACTGATTTTGCTGATTTATCTTTTGTAGGAGTTACATTGACTGCAAGAGGTGCACTAATTTACAACACACAAACAGATGGTGGTTCTTCAACTACTGATGCTGTTGCTGTGTTAGATTTTGGAAGTGATAAAACTGCAACATCTGGAACATTTACAATTCAGTTCCCTGCATTTACAACTTCTGCAGCTATTTTAAGATTAGCGTAATAAGTTAAAGGATATGAATGTCAAACACATGGGGTGCACTTAGTTGGGGACAGGGAGACTGGGCTGGTCAAGGCGATGTCTCTCAAACTCTTTCAGGTATAAGTGCATCCTTTAGTGTTGGACAAGTTGTTGCTGATGCCGAGATACAAATCGGTTGGGGTGGTGACACATGGGGTGAAAACGAATGGGGTGATCTATCTGGATCACAACCAATAGCAGTTGGATCTCAATTAACATCATCAATAGGTTCCGTTTCAGAATTAATTATTGCTGATGCGACTGTAGATGTTACAAACCTTGGTCAGATGGCTTTTGGAGAACCATCTGTGCTTGGCGGAACTTCAATCCTTCAAAATGTAACAGGACAAGAACTTACTTCATCGATGGGTGAAGAAGTAATAGGTATTGGTGTTAACGTTTCTGGAATAACCGCATCTTTTAGTGCAGGTGCTGCAACAGTTGATGGTTCTACTTTAACAGGAATTGGTTGGGGTAGAGGATCATGGGGAGAGTTTGCTTGGGGTGTAGCATATTCTGCTTTAGCTCAAGGACAAGAATTAACATCTAGTATTAATTTCCCTGCAACAGGTGCATTTACTGATGTAAATGTAAGTGTGTCTGGTGTTGAATTAACATCTACTTTTTCAAGTCCATCATTCTCAATTATAATTGATCAAGATATATTTGTATTAGCAACAGAAGATCAACTAGATGCTACTGCAGGATCTGTAGAAGAAGTTACAGGTACAGCTACAGTAGATGTTACAGGTATAAGTTTATCTTCATCAATTGGTGACCCAATAGCAGGATTATTTTTAGATGTCCCTGTTACAGGTAGTCAAATTACTGCAACTCTAGGTGACTTTAGTTTACAACAATCAACAATCGAACCAGTCACAGGTCAACAGCTTACAAGTTCTTTAGGACAAGCAGATGAAGTCCCAGATCAAATAGTAGGAGTAAGTGGTATACAATTAAGTGGTTCTGTAGGTCAAATTTCGGCAACAGGTAATGCTCTTGTGCAGCCAACAGGCATACAGTTGACTTCTTCAACTGGAAGCCCTAATATTACAGCATGGCAAGAAATTGATCTTGGTGTAAACAATATCTGGACAGAGGTTGATTTAGCTGCATGATTCATGTAAAATTATAATTATTTAGGAGAACAAAATTATGGCATCAAGTTATTCAGCAGACCTCAAACTAGAATTGATGGTAACCGGTGAGAACGCTGGTACATGGGGTGATAAAACAAACGATAATTTAAAATTAATTCAACAAGCTGTTGCAGGTTTTGAAGCAGTAGCACTTAACAATGGTGGAACTGTAACATTAGCTATGTCAGACGGAGCTTTATCGAATGCTCGTAACATGGTTATTAAATTTACAGGAACTCTTACAGGTGCTTCAGTAGTTACTGTTCCAGACACAATAGAAAAATTTTATATTTTTGATTGCTCTGCTGTAACAGGAGTAACAAACCTTACAATTAAAACTGCAAGTGGAACTGGTTTTGCCGTAGGCGAAGCAAAAATAGTTGCAGCTTACACAGACGGAACAAATTTAAATGAGATCGCTTTAAATACTTTAGGTGGTACTATTGGAACTGCACAAATTGACAACGATGCAATCACGGCTGCAAAAATTGCGGATGATGCAGTATTAGCTGCTAATCTTTCAGACAATGCAGTAGTAACGGCTGCGATAAATGCTAGTGCAGTAACCACGGCTAAAATTGCGGATGATGCAGTAACCACGGCTAAAGTTGCAGACGATAATATTACTGCAGACAAATTAGCAAACACTGCTGTAACTGCAGGTTCATACACAAATGCAGGATTTACTGTTGATGCTCAAGGAAGATTAACTGCAGCATCTTCAGGTGCCGCGGCAGGTGGAGACTCTTTTGATTACACACTCGCTATCGCAAGTCCAGGACCTGTATCAACAACTTACTCACCATTAACTCCAGGCGTAACAGCTGGAATTGGTTATGGAGGTGGTGGAGCAGGAAATGGTGGTACTAGAAATGATCCAGTAAGACCAGGAGGCCCAGGTGGAAATGGTGGAGTTGGTTTCTTCGCAGTATCTGTTCCAGGAGGATTATCTGGAGAAACAGTTAACATCGGTGGCGGTGGAGGATCTACACAATTTGCAAACGTTACAATTGGTGGCGGTGGAAATGGTGGACCAAACGGTGGTGATGCAGGAAGTAGAGGATCACCTTTCTCTCCTTTTCCTAACCAACCAGCTGTTGGTGGTTTATCAGGATTAGATCCAAATGCTAACTCATTTAGTCAAACAAATTTATTTGATTTAAAAGTTGTATTTCCAGTTATTAAAGCAGAGGGTGTAAACACAGATGCTTTATCAAATTCATTCCCTGCTGCAAACTCTGGTTTCTTCCAATTAGCAAAAACTATTGGTGGTCCAGGTGGAAGCCCTAACCAAGGTGCACAAAATGGAGGACCAGGTTATATGTTCTTCTGGGAGAAAAATGGAGGTGGATTCTAATGGCAGCAATAATTTGGAACTATGAAGGAGTAAGTCCTATTGTTTTTTGTAAAGATGATGCAGCAAGAGATTATGCTTTAAAACACGAAACAGGAGCAGATGCTACTGAAATTTCAGATGAAGATTTTAACGCTTTAGTTAGAGGTCAAAAAGTAATTGATTTTGAATCAAGACATAATTCAATTACATATACTGATAGACCTGACGCAGTTGCAAATCTTGAAATTTTTAAACATGAACTTGAGAGATGTAAGTCAAAAATAGAAGATCATCTTAAATTTCATAATGATGAAGTTGATCAACCACACAACACTAGATATCAAGCACATCTTACAAACATAGAAACTGTAAAAGCTGAAGCAGATGGTGGTGCGTTAAGTGATAACCCATCTTTTCCAATGGATTCTTTTTATTCATATATGGAGGCAAGATTTGGATCTGCTGTAAGTTATATGGAAATTCCAGTATAATTCACTAGAACTATCTTTTATTTAGTATATACATACCCTATATGTTTGAGAACAAGATTGTCTTTAGGGCACTCAATGAATACATTGAATGGTCGGATGTCAAACCAGAACCTGTATCTGTAAATGTTCCTGAGTGGTATAAAAAATTAGAACATAAAATAGGTAATTTTACAGTTAAAGGTTGTTTACCTTTTATGGATACTCTGACAACTGGATACATTCTTAAAACTCCACAAGACTATTATGTGGATATGAAACCTAAAGAAAACCCAGAGAATGATGAAGATAAATGGGAATATAAAATTCAAACAGGTTTTTCAATGGCTCCTCCATTTTTACAATCACAATGGAATTATTTAGGTATAGGAGCTGAAGCGTCTTTTCACCCTTTCAAACAATTACATGGCTCTCCTCTCAAAGAAAGAAATTTATCAAATAATTTTTTTAAATTTGAAAACCCATGGTTTATTGAAACACCAAAAGGTTATTCATGTTTATTTTTACCAATATTAAATAACAATGATGATAGATTTGAGATATTAGCAGGTATAGTAGATACTGATATGCATTCTCATAGAGTACAATTACCCTCAGTATTTAATGGTTGGAAATACAAAAATGGATATGAAGGCACTATTAAAAAGGGCACACCTTATGCGCAAGTAATACCTTTCAAAAGAGAAAAATGGAAAATGGAAATAAAACCAATTACCAAAAAAGAAATAGATGAAAAGGATTTTAAAATCTCTACAATAAGATATAAATTTATAAGAAGTGTATGGAACAAAAAAATAACAAAATAATTTTAGACCAAAAACAAACAGACTTATCTAAATTTGTTAAAGTTTATGACAATGTTATACCAATCCAAAAATTACAAAAGTTATTAGTATGGCTTAATACAGTTCAACCTAATTATTGGGAAGCAGGAAAAATAGGAGATACAGGTGATGGAGGTAAACTTGATAAGTCATTTAGAGTTGTTGATTGTTTACCTTTATGTACTCATCATAACTCCATGACTAATGTTCACTACACATATTTTTTTCATGAAGTAGTTTTGCAAATAACAAGAAAATATGTACAAGATACTGGTATAGAATTTCATGATTGTAACGTTTCTCAAATTGAGATCTTAAGATATAATGTTGGTGGTAATTATAAACCACATGTTGATGCAAGTCTAATATATCCAAGAAGGTTAAGTTTTATATATTTTTTAAATAATGATTATGAGGGTGGTGAATTACACTTTCCTGGTATTGGTAAAATTGAACTTCAACCAAACAGATGTGTTATGTGGCCAAGTGGTTTTATGTATCCTCATGGAGTAAAACCAGTTACAAAGGGAGTAAGATATAGTTTAGTATCATGGATAAATTAAAAACACCAATACTTATAAAAGATTTTATAACACCTGATGAAGCTTTTTTCTTTCATAGTTATGCAAAATTAAATTTAAGGAATAACGCAGGCGGGTTGTCTATGGCTGATGACGTTGTAACTAATTTTGATGCATCACATTATGCAGATCCAGCCACAGAGATTTTGTTAGTACAAAAATGGAAACGTATGGAAGAAATTTGTGGTATTAAATTATGGCCTACATATTCATTTTACAGAATGTATGTAAATGGATCAGAATTAAAAAAACATAGAGACAGACCTTCTTGTGAATACTCAGTTACATTACATTTAGGATCTGATAATGTGCCATGGAAAATGTGCGCAGATGGTAAGTGCTTTGAATTAAAACCTGGTGAAGCTATTGTTTATAAAGGAATTGATTGGGAACATTACAGAGAAGGTCCTTATAAAGGTGACCAATACAGTCAAGTATTTATGCATTACGTTGCTCAAGACGGTCCACATAAAGATTGGAAGTATGACAAACGACTTAGAATAGGTTTAAGAAGATAAGGATTTATGCTATAATCTGGCATGCCATTAGCTAACATACAGATACAACCAGGATTTAACAAACAGGTCACCGCTACGGGAGCTGAAGGTCAGTGGATTGATGGTGATTTTGTTAGATTTAGATATGGACTACCTGAAAAAATAGGTGGTTGGGAAGAGATTATTGATAAAAAAGTAGTGGGTGCTATTAGAGAGCAGCTTATTTGGGCTGATCTTGATGGTAGAAAATATGTAGCTTTAGGTTCAAATAAAGTTTTAGTAATTTATTTTGAAGGAGCTTACTACGATATTACCCCTTTAGATACTCCAATAACTGGTGCTACTTTTACAACAGTGAACACAAGTGCAACTGTAACTGTAAATAAAATTGGTCATGGATTAACTGAGGGAGATTTATTTACATTTACATCTGTTACACC
>CEOC01037007.1_pt1 | contig 10675 bp, 8 predicted proteins | sample 356191 | NCBI WGS metagenome assembly CEOC01 (sample SAMEA2619952, study PRJEB7988) | marine metagenome | biome: marine biome (ENVO:00000447); feature: deep chlorophyll maximum layer (ENVO:xxxxxxxx); material: "saline water (ENVO:00002010), including plankton (ENVO:xxxxxxxx)" | depth 17 m
AATTTCCTCCCCTCTTTGGCCATTTGGTCAATGTTAGGTGTTTTAATCTTCTTTGAGCCAAAACAGCCTAGATCTCCGTAGCCTTGGTCATCCGCAAAAATAAGAACAACATTCACTTTATCAGTCCCCCAAAGATGGAAAGAGGTGTTAATCAAAAGAAAAAAAGTAAAAGCAAGGGTTTTCATTAAAACATGATCAAAAAGTAATACCTCTGACTCAACTAATAAATCGAGAACCCCGAGTCTTTTTCTTGCGACACTTCCAAACTAAATGCATTTTACTAAATATCTTTATAATGAAAAAATTGCTTCTTTCCTCGCTCTTCTTATTTGCTTCATTTGCAGCTTCTGCCGAAAATTTCAGTTCTCAAACGATCGACCTTGGTGTGGTCGTCTCGGATATTGATAAGTCTTTAACTTTTTATAAAGAAGTTGTTGGTTTCTCCGAAATAGATGGTTTCGAAGTCAAAGGAGATTTCCCCAAACAAGTTGGTCTGACGGACGGAACACCTTTAAAGATTCATGTTTTAGTGCTTGGAGACGAAGAGAAAGCTACAAAGCTAAAATTGATGGAAGTCTCCTCCCCTAAACCTGCTCGAAACATCAAGCAACCATACATACATACCCTGACAGGTTTTTCTTATCTTACTGTTTTTGTAAAAGACGTGGATTTGGTTCTGAAAAATGCCAAGCAAAAAGGCTACAAGCCCTATGCAAAAAGTCCGCAAACACTACCTGATGGTTTACCCCAAGATATTTGCTTATTGATGCTCAAAGACCCGGATGGAAATTTTGTTGAGATTGTTGGACCCAATACAAAAAAATTGAGTGCCAATAAATAATCCTCAAGATCTTCACAAAGTTTCAAAAATTTCGAAATTGGCATGGTTATTGCCAAATTATTTGCAAGAATCTTACAATTATGGTCTCGAAATTTGAATCATTGGATATATGATGGTATAACATAATTAGTCACTAACTTGGCGGTAACATGGCAAACAACAAAAAAACTAAATTTTCACCTCTCTTCCCAAACAAGCCTCCCAGCGCAGAGGATACAATTTCTTCTACCGGTGTTGCGAATTCAGGAATTAAGAGTCTTATTCCATCTCTCGATCATCGTTATCAAACGGGTGATGCGAGTACTATCCTCTTTCTAAGCAAAAGAGGTATGTCGCGCTCTCCTTTAGCAAGAGAAGTTCTTCGCGAGAAAATCAGCAAATCTCCTTTCTTCGGCAAGTGCCGGGTTTCTTCAAGAGGAGTCACGCAAGCATATGATCAATGTCCTATCGATGGTAACCTAAGGACTTTTGCAGACAAACTTGGTTATGTCCTGCAAGGATATTCCCGCTTCTCTACTCTACCCGATTTGGCACAGGCTGATCTAATCATACCTTTAGATCACGAAAGCGACGATTTCACCAAAGTACATCGCACTGCAATCAGAGGAGAGGTACGACCTTTCGGCATATTTCTTCCTGCTGGTAGCTCACCTTATCTGGACGACCCCTATGACCGTTCAGAAGATCTTGATGCAGAAGATGTCTACAGTGAAATAATTCATTCGATTCGTTTAGGGTGCTCTAAAATCTTACAGGCGATTCCCGCCCTGATTTCCTAGGCTTTTTCACCTAACAAAGCATCGTTGCGTGAGCTTTTAAATTCGCTCACTTTCTTCATTGAGTTTATGAAGATTCTATGAATCGCACATTTTTCTATGCATTCTTATACATTACCGCGCTTACAACCTCATTCGGCAAACAGTCGCAAGGTTACTCCCTTCCTCTTATTGACTTAGCTAATCAATCCGAAAGACAAGTCATTGTAGACCAAGAAGATGGCCAGTACCTGGGTCATCCCAGCACCGTTCTTCTCGAAGACGGCACCACCATTCTTTGCGTTTATCCCAAAGGACATGGCAAAGGAGGGATAGTTTATAAAAAAAGTGAGGACGGAGGACTAACATGGAGTGAAAGACTACCCACACCAGAAAATTGGTCTACCAGCAAAGAGGTACCGACCATTCACCGGGTAGTGGATGCCAAAGGTGTAAAAAGGTTAATTTTATGGTCAGGACTTTATCCTGCAAGAATCTCGGTAAGCGAAAATGACGGTGTTTCTTGGAGCCCGCTAAAACCAGCTGGGGCATGGGGAGGTATCGTGGTCATGGGAAGTGTGGAAAAACTTAAAAACCCCGGGCATTACCTAGCCATGTTTCATGACGATGGACGCTTCTTCGAAAGGTCTGGTGGTAGAGCTAAACCAGTAGTCTTCAATTTATTACAAACTTTTTCGACAGATGGTGGGTTAACTTGGAGTTTCCCCAAAACCATATTCAAGAGATCGGATATACATCTTTGTGAACCTGGGATTATTCGTTCCCCGGATGGCAAAGAACTGGCTGCTCTCCTCAGGGAAAACAGTAGAAGTAGAAACTCTCATGTGATTTTTTCTCAGAACGAAGGTGTAACATGGTCCCAACCAATTGAACTTCCAGGATCTTTAACTGGGGATAGACATACTGCAAAATATGGACCAGATGGACGTCTCTTCATTTCTTTTCGAGATACCACCCTAGAATCGAGAACCAAAGGGGATTGGGTTGCCTGGGTAGGCACATACAAAGACATTAAACAGGGAAACGAAGGACAATACCGCGTTCGACTTATGGATAACAAACATGGCTGGGATTGTGCCTACCCACCCGTTGAAGTTTTACCTGACGGCACATTTGTAACCACAACTTACGGTCATTGGGTTAAGGGGGAAAAGCCCTACATAGTTTCAGTTCGCCTTAAATTGGAGGAACTCGACAAATTGGCTCAAACAGTAAAGTAATTTTCACAACCATTTTTTTGTCGTGAGTAATCAATTCTCAAAAATCGTAGAACATACTCTTTTTAAAAGATTTATCATCCTGACCATCCTGCTTGCGGCTTTAGTGGTTGGAGCCCAAACCTACAAAGACTTTGCAAATAAGCACGCATTTTTGCTCTCCATTGTTGATGGTTTTATTCTCATCGTATTTATAATCGAAGCAGCTTTTAAAATTCTCGCAGAGGGGAAAAGACCTCAGAATTACTTCAAAAACCCGTGGAATGTATTTGATTTCCTGATTGTAGTTGCCTGCCTCCTCGAACCTATTTTCGATCTAGGTGGTGAGTTTTTACCCGTGCTTCGATTGGCAAGAATCCTCAGGGTGTTAAGACTCGTAACAGCAATCCCTAAATTACAGCTTTTAGTTAGCTGCTTACTGAAAAGTTTACCTTCCATGTTCTATGTTAGTATTCTTTTATTTCTGCTTTTCTATATTTATGGAACCCTTGCGGTATTTTTCTACGGGGACAATGACCCCATTCATTTTCGAAATCTACAGAGCTCAATTCTCACTCTGTTCCGTGTGGTCACCCTTGAGGACTGGACAGATGTGATGTACATCAACATGTACGGATCCGATAGCTACGGATATTCAGATGTAGACTTTTCGAAATGGTCGCCCACTCCATCCGCTTCGCCTCTTGGAGCAGCGATCTTTTTTGTTAGCTTTGTCTTGATTGGAACAATGATCGTCTTGAATCTCGTCATTGGCGTAATCATGAACAGCATGGATGAATCGAACCAGGAGATGGCAATTCAGCAAGAGATGAATCGTAGGAAGGAAAATCCCGATGCTATCCGTGATGGCCTCCATGATTTACATCGTAAAGTAGAGGATTTATCCGAGGAGATGTCTGTAATTAAAAAGATGATTGAAAATCAAAGCGGGAAGAACTGATAAAAATATATCATAGCTAGTTTGATGAGGGCCGATTTTCGGCTTTGCTTTTGCCAATTACCCTTAAAATCTTCATTCTTTACCATTTTACAAACCATGGCTGAAAACCAAAAGATCTACGACTTTACCTCCATTGAGAAAAAATGGCAGGAATACTGGGAACGCGAAAACACATTTCGGGCCGAGGATGACTCTGAGAAAGCAAAGTATTACGCTTTGGATATGTTCCCCTACCCCTCGGGTGCCGGGTTGCACATAGGACACCCGGAAGGGTATGTCGCTTCGGATATACTAGCCCGTTACAAAAAAGCATGCGGTTTCAATGTGCTTCACCCGATGGGCTGGGATGCATTTGGATTACCTGCGGAACAGTATGCCATCAAAACTGGCACACATCCATCTGTCACAACCAGGGCGAATGTCGATAATTTCCGTCGGCAAATCAAGAGTATTGGTTTCGCGATCGACTGGCATCGCGAAATTAACACCACCGATTCTATTTACTATAAATGGACTCAATGGATCTTCCTAAAACTTTTTCAGCGAGGACTCGCTTATGTGGATGAAAAGCCAGTCTGGTGGTGCCCAAACCTTCGGGCTGTCCTTGCCAATGAAGAAGTAGTTGATGGTAAATCTGAAGTTGGCAATCATCCCGTTGAGAGACGCAACCTTCGACAAGTTGTTTTGCGGATCACCGCTTATGCTGAAAAACTATTGGAAGGTTTAGATGATCTGGATTGGCCTGACTCCACCAAACGGCAGCAAAAAGCATGGATTGGAAAATCGGAAGGAGCTCAAGTCCAATTCGAAATTGCGGGATTGGATGAAAAACTTGAAGTGTATACCACCCGCCCTGACACCTTATTTGGAGCAACTTACATGGTTGTCGCCCCCGAGCATCCATTACTCAAAAAACTTGTCATTTCTGAAAAGGAGAATGATGTCCAAACTTATGTTGAAGCGGCCGCTAAAAAGAGTGATTTGGATCGCACGGATTTAGCAAAAGACAAGTCGGGCGTCTTCACCGGGAGCTATTGTATCAATCCGGTAAATGGGGAGCAGATTCCCGTCTGGGTGGCTGATTATGTTTTAATCAGCTATGGAACTGGTGCAATCATGGCTGTTCCCGCCCACGATGAACGCGATCATGAATTTGCAGAAAAATACCAGATCGAGATCCGTAGGGTCATTGGCCCCCAGGATGGCGAGGAGGAAAAAAGTAAGCTGCCCTATTCCGGGCCAGGAGTCATGGTTAACTCTGGCGAATACGATGGGATGGAGGCTATTGCCTGCAAATCTAAAATCATCTCCGACCTTGAGGAAAAAGGGGTCGGGAAAGGCGCAATTAACTACAAGCTAAGAGATTGGATTTTTTCGCGGCAGCGATATTGGGGAGAACCCATTCCCTTGGTTTGGGTAAGTAAAGAAGATTACGAAAATGCCAAAAATACAAAGGGAATTGTCAAAGAGTCACTTCCCCATGATCCCGTAACCTCGGATAAAGACGGAGAAACTCTTTATGCCCTACCCGTACCAAGTTCGGAACTACCACTCAAACTCCCAGAGGTTGAAAACTACCAACCTGCAGGTACTGGAGAAAGCCCCCTCGCCACAATTTCAGAATGGTTGGATATATGGTTCAACCTGGAAACAGGCAAATCGGTTTCGAGAAATCAGGTTAAACCTGATGGAGACAACTGGGTATCCGCCACCCGCGAGACCAACACGATGCCTCAATGGGCGGGTTCCTGTTGGTACCACTTAAGATACCTGGATCCACAGAACGAAGACCAATTGGTCGATCCTGCAAAAGAAGCCTACTGGGGCAGTCCTGACTTTTATATCGGCGGTGCGGAGCATGCCGTACTTCACCTTTTGTACGCCCGTTTTTGGCACCGTTTTCTCTATGATGAGGGTGTCCTCAAGAACCCCGAACCCTACAGAAAGCTTTTTCACCAAGGACTCATTCTAGGTGAGGACGGAAACAAAATGTCCAAAAGTGTCGGGAATGTGGTGAGTCCTGATGTGGTCATCGATGCTTACGGAGCTGATTCCTTAAGATTGTTCGAAATGTTCCTCGGACCCTTGGAAGCCGTCAAACCATGGAGTGAAAAAGGGATAGAAGGAGTCCATCGGTTTTTGAAGAAGGTCCATCGAGAATGTTTGCAGACCGAAAAACATTTACAGGGAGAAGAAAGTAATAAAGAAACCCTAAAGGTTTTACATGAGACGATTCTCAAAGTCACTGAAGCGATCGAAGACCTCAGATTCAATGTGGCTATTTCACAAATGATGATTCTGATAAATCAGCTTCAGAAGGTTGAATCTTACTCAAAGGAAAGCATCAAAACACTGATCCAACTTCTTGCTCCTTTTGCCCCGCACCTATCGGAAGAATTGTGGGAAAGTCTTGGAGGAAAGCCATCGATTGCAAACGAGCCATGGCCGCAAGCACGGAAGGAATTATTGGTCGCCGATGAAATTACCATTGTCTTCCAGGTAAATGGAAAACTTCGGGGGGAAGGACAATTTCCCAAAGATGTGGATAAAGACTCCGTAATTTCAGCCGCAAAAGCAGATGCAAAGGTTCAATCTTTTCTAGAGGGTAAGGAAATCGTTAAAGAAATCTATGTGCCCGGCAAACTGGTCAACCTAGCAGCCAAGGGCTAATATCTAACCTATGTCCATTTTCCTGCCCGATAATTTCGATGCGAGCCTCCCCCTCACTCTTATTGCCGGTCAGGGCCAGTACCCTGTTTTATTGGCAGAAAGAGCCAGGGAAGCGAAAATTCCACTTCGTCTGATTGAGCTGGGGGGGGAAACCTCTCCCGAACTAGTTTCCTCCTTTTCTGAAGATGAGAGAGCTGCAGTAAAAGTGGGCCAAGTCGGAAAACTGCTAAAGGAATTAAAAAGATTGGATGCCGGATATGCGGTGATGGCGGGACAGGTCACTCCAGGGAAACTCTTCAAAGGACTGCATCCCGACCTCAAGGCCATCCGTATGCTTGCTGGACTCGACCGCAAAAACGCGGAAACTATTTTTGGAGCAATTGGAGATGAGATTGAAAAAATAGGTGTCCATCTACTCGATGCCCGGGTCTTTATGGACGAGGATTTGGCGAGCGAAGGCGTCATGGTGAAAGGAAAAGAAAAGATTGATCCTGAACACTTGGCTCATGGGATTGAAATCGCCCGCGAAAATGCCCGTTTGGATGTCGGTCAGGGCGTCGTGGTGAGCCAAGGTACCGTCCTTGCGGTGGAAGCCTTTGAGGGAACCAACGCCATGCTCGATCGGGCCGGACAATTTGGGGCAAAAAACTGCCTCTTCGTAAAATTGGGAAAACCCAAACAAGACAACCGTTTTGATGTTCCCGTATTTGGCGTGCAAACTCTGAAAACTCTTAGCGAAGTAAATATTAAAAATGTAGCCTTGGAATCCAGGTCGGTTCTGCTCTTGGATAAAGTTGAAGTCCTAATACAGGCTAAAAAACTTGGTATTGCAATCTCAGGTGTTAAGAGCCTTATATAGTAAACTATAAATTCTATAAAATAAACTATTGCACTTCTTTCTACTACCTATACATGAGGAAAGATGCATTTAAGAAACATTCTTTCAAAGTTTATTTTCGCATATTTAGTTTTCTGCTTTCATAGCTCGATTGCCATTGCGAATGCAACAATTGATCCAACCGGTCATAAAATAGCTCTCAAAATAACAAACTCAATTGATTCAGAGGGAAATGTTGATTCTGAAGAAGAAACACATGTCCAGTATTTCACTTCAATCACGACTGCACTAAATAGAGATGGAGATAATGGCCAATGGTATCCAGAATCCATTTCTTGGACAAAAAAATCGAATACGGATGTTAAGCTGCTACTTGGAGTTATTACTGATTCCTATGCTGATGTGAGCTTGTATTTCCAAAGTTCTGAAAACGGTACCTTTACATTCGATTACTATGACAGCGATAACGGTGTACAATTGAAAAAAGTGTCGAGCGGCTCCGGTACATTCACATTTAATGCATATGAAAATTCAATTATTCCATTCGATTATTACTTTACAGATAGTTTTGATAAACTTTCTGTTAGTACAAATTTATGGCCGCTTAGAATCCACGATGGAGTGACTACTACAGTCAAGGAAGGTAACTTTTTCATAAGCGGGACAAATTATGACCTAGACGACAGATGGCAGGGTATTAATGCGAACTCAATAATATCGCTAAAAAAAGATTGGGTGGTGGAAGGATCTGCAATAAATAAGATCTCTGATACTCAAAGTCGATCGTTTGCAGCTGTTGGTGTGGATGCTGAATTAGAAGAAGGTGGTTTTAGCTTTGATATTTCAATCGGAAAACAGGGAACCGACACAATTTTGGCTGAGATTTATGTCGAAAGTTATAACTCTTTCAGTGATCAATATACTTCAATATGGACAGATTCTTTGGCAAATGAGGAAAATTTTCGACTTATTAATACAATTTCATCCAGCACCATTTACGCCCAATACTTTGCTAATGGAAAATGGAACACCCTTTCTGAATTAAATTGGAAAACTGGTGTAGTGACGGAAAAAAACACCTACACAGGTAATGAATCAACTCATGAATTTACTAATTGGGTAAATCCAGATTTAAGCATCGTCGCACCATTCATGGACTTTGTTTTGCCTTATTATTACAATCATGAAACTAGTTCTGATCAAATTTTGCCACTAGCAGAGGGAGATCTTGGCTTTACCAATTTTTCCGTCACCTCAGGTGCTCCCGAACCGGATCCGGAATATGCTCCATCCTCGCTTGTGGGAAAGATTTATAAGGGGAGCATGAATGACACTTACCAGTTTATCGACGGTAGCAATGCCATCTTCTTCCATAAGGAAAGCAATTTTCAAAATAGCGAAGTTTCCAGTATTACCTACACATGGAGTCCCAATGGAAACTCAGGAACACTTTCCACCAGCTTAAATGAAACCACTACCCTATCCTTCACATCAGCTGCGGAAGGATCCTTCAGTTGGAATGAACAAGAATCTGAAGAAACTTCAAGTGGGACATTTACTTTAGAAGAGGCATCGATGGGCAATGCACCTTTCAATTTATCCGGTGACTCCATGATCATAGGAACAACGACCTTCATCTTTAAAGAAAATGGAGTGGTCACAATTCGATCGGATAAAGGCTCGGAGGATACAACCTATGGATTCGTAAAATCCGGCAATAATGAAATTGTGTTCAACATCCCCGCCCATGCGAATGGGGTGACAAGTACACTTTATAAAATGACCTTCTCATCAACGAGTGAGGGAAGCCTGTCCGAAGGAGGAAGCGGAAGTTTCAAATATTTTATCGATGGCAACAACCAACCAACCAGTAAGGGCTGGATGTGGTTTGATGAATATCCATGGGTGTACTCACATATCGAAGGCGGATGGCTTTATTTTATTCCAACATCTTCCAAACTTATGGTTTTCAGTGTGAAGGATCAAGTTTGGCGGGAGATGACTGAATAGAAATCCACTAATTGCCTGACTCATCTGCCCAGGTTTGGGCATGATCACCACTTAGGTATTGCGTCGATTGAGGGGAATCGATCTCGAACTTACTCCAAGGCCCCTTTTGATAAGGATATTTCGAAAAGACCTCCTCATTGACTTCCACTCCTAATCCATACCCATCAGGTAAGGGTAATTCTCCATTTACAGGGACGGGGGCATCTGGAACCAATTCATCAGAAAGCGTAAAAGGATACATCACCCGGGCATCCCGATGAGCGTACTGTGGATACTCCAACCATCGGGCTGTTTCCCGTGAAAAACAGGAACCAATCAATCCATCCACAACCGTTTCCAAAGCGGTGCCCCAATTATGAAAAGCAAAGGTTGCATAGCGACGCTCACTAAGGTCAATAATTTTGGATAGACCAGAAAGTCCACCGTGGTGAGAAACATCCGCTTGCACAACATCTACACAGTCTCTTCCCAATAGGGTACGAAATCCGAGTAAATCTTGTTCATGCTCGCCCGCGGCAATATCGATGTAACTCATCGCTTTCAACCTAGCATAACCATCTCTATCCTCAACGGGCAAGGGCTCCTCCAACCAGGTAACACCATGCATCGCGATTGCTTCAGAGAGCAACTCAACAATAGCAGGCGAATAGGATTGATCACCCATCCTCCACCAAGCGTGGGCATCCAGGCAAAGTCCGACATCAGGGCCTACTGCCTCCCTCATCAATTCAACTGTCCGAAGATCTTCAGCTGGACCAAGCGCAGGCCGGAACTTATATGCCTCAAATCCGAGTTCACAGACGGCCGCCGCTTCCTCGGCATATTTCTCGGGAGATTGATACATGCCAGCACTCCCATAGCAGGCTAAAGTCTCCTGTTTTCGCCCACCAAAAAAATCAGTCACAGAGCATTGATTTGCCTTTCCCCATAGGTCAAACAAGGCCACTTCCACCGCTCCGGCAGCTGACCAGATAGCATCCCCCTGTTTTTCGACCATATCGTCCACGAAATGGGAAGGGTCGAATATCTCCTGCCCTATTAGTTGGGGAGCTATTTCTTTTTCAATTTTTTTAGCAACATCTATTGAAGCAGGCCCAGGAGCGTATCCAGTCATTCCATCATCCGTTTGTATACGAACAACCATTGCATCGCGTTTATAGATGGTTCGTTGCCCTCCCTGAAAAGCATAAATAACTGGCTCAGGTAGAGGGCAGCTAAGCAGATGAGGCTCGATTGAATTAATGATCATATAAAAAAAGACTTCCACTTTCGCCGTACATCGGGCACATCGGTTCTGTGACCTTTAAAGGTCCAGGTGGGTACCCTCGCAACGCCTTTAGTCTTCCGATTTACGGCCTGACTGCAAACGCCTGTCGATAGATT
>CEOC01167844.1_pt1 | contig 10664 bp, 12 predicted proteins | sample 356191 | NCBI WGS metagenome assembly CEOC01 (sample SAMEA2619952, study PRJEB7988) | marine metagenome | biome: marine biome (ENVO:00000447); feature: deep chlorophyll maximum layer (ENVO:xxxxxxxx); material: "saline water (ENVO:00002010), including plankton (ENVO:xxxxxxxx)" | depth 17 m
ATGTTTTAGATTCGATGAAATTTGATAAATCTACTTTCACTCACGTACTTTGTAATTATTTTACCATTTATGAATTACAAGACAAAGAAAAATTCTTTCGTAATTGTTATTATTGGATGAAACCAAATAGCTATTTAATTGTTCATTTAGTAGATCGAAAACAATTTACGAAATTTATTCCTCATAAAACTATGGATGTAGATACAACTACACAAATAGTAAACTATAGATCCTTTCAAAATAGTACCGTTTTTGACGATTTCCATTATAAAGTAACAATTCGTATTCCATTAGAAGACAAATTAAATGAAGTAAATGTTGTTGAAACATTTACTGAACATAATTCAGATCATATTCGACAAAACGAAAATACCCTTTATATGGAACCAATCGAAACAATATTAAAATATGCTTCTAATAATGGCTTTATTTATCATGCAAAAATTAATATGAAAAATATGAATAATGACGAACACCAATATTTGTATATTTTTGAAAGACCACTTTAATTTATTTTGATTACAAATATGATCAAAATAAATTTAACGTACATATTTCTTTGTTTTATTGAAAGAATCTACAACAAAAATAATAAATACACCTAAAAATAAATACAAAATAAATTCTTCTGTAATATTATTTGTTTTTTCTGCTTGTTGCTCTTCCATCATATGAATTAAATAATTCATTTTCTCTATTAACTTGTCGTTTTGAGAACCTCCCGATATTCCCATCTTTGCATAATACGGTTCAACTGTTTTAGGTTTTTCATAACTTTGATTATAATTACTATAACCTTCTTTTTTATTATGAGAACTATATTGATTTGATATTGAATTCTTTCTTAATGCAGACGACCCGTTTTCATAACTATAGTTTGGTGCAAAATATTCCTTTGATTTTTTGATCTTTTCCATATCTTTCTTGATATTTAGGTCAGGTGGAGTGATTGGCTCGAAGTTTGCTAATCCATCTTCCTCTACATTTTCTTCATTCATTTTATTCAACAATTCATTTACACGATTATTTCTTTCTTCACCTGAAGTTTTCATACCTTCGATTGTTGATTGATTTTCAATAACATGAGATGGATTTTCTATATGCTCTGTATCGTCTTCTTGATAATCTTTTTTTTTATTTTTTCTTATAGATGGAGTTCGTTTTTTCGAATCACTATTCCATGTAGAAGCAGTTGCTAATAATGACATATATAATTTACTTAAAAAATCTTTAGATTTTATTTTCTTAAATAAATCAAGAATAAAATAAATGTATATTATAATATGCATATTGAAATTACATTCTTTTTAACAGTATTATTACTTTTTTTATATTTAAATCAATATGATTTGATTGTGGAATATAGTGATACTATTTTAGGAAGGTTATTAATTGTATTCATTATTATTTTGTACACTCTTACTGATAAACTAATTGGTTTGTTTATGTGTGTCTTAATTATTTTGTTTTTACAATCAAATTTTATTGAAAACATGCTAAACTTAAATGAACCATTCGAATCATTCGATACCATGCAACTTGCAACATTTTCTCCATTCAAAGATGATTTTATTTTACCAAATTCTAAAAATAATCAAATGAAACACCAAGATATAAATAATCTGTATAAAAACAAAACTGTACTAAATAGAACCACTAAATATAATGAAAATTTTAAAAAAGATCACTGTAATAAATTAAAATTGAAATATAAAAACATGGATGTTCCTGATGACATGGTACGTCATGTCTTTCCTGAATTGCATTTTCATGATGAAACCTGTAATATTTGTAGTAAAAATTGTAAATTCTCTGTTCTAGAAGAAAAAATGAAAACACACAAGGAATTACAACCAAAAGACAGTAATGAAGAATAAAAATCTAAATGTATTATAAATGGCAAAAACAATTTATAATACAGTTCAAAAAGTATTTAGTTATTTACATAATAATGTAAAAGCTTTAAATGATAGTAAAATATTTGCAGGATTGATGATTATTACTTTAAATATTGCATCTAGATTTGTTACTATAAAAATGAGTAAAACTATGCAATCATATTTAAAAGTAACCTTTAGTCGATATATATTAGTCTTTGCAATAGCATGGATGGGAACTAGAGATATTTACATAGCTTTAGGTATGACAATTTTATTTGTTATTGTAATCGATCATTTATTTGATGAAGAAAGTAGTTTTTATTTATTACCTGAAGAATTTAAGGATTATCACACAGCAGTTGTAGATGAAGAAGATGATACAAAAGAAATTAGTGAAGAAGAAGTTAAAAAAGCTCAAAAAACATTAGAAAAAGCTCAAAAACAAAAGAATTTAAATTTAGATTTTCAAGGTTATAATCTATAATAAATTTATTTCCATATTATAAGTAAAGTATAATATGGCATTAGAATTTGTAATTTCAATTGATGAATTAGCTATAAGTATGTATACAAATATACCTGATGAAAATTTAAAAAAAATAAATTTTGAACGGAGCATGCTTCACTTCTCAGAAGAAGACGAAGATGATGATGAAACTGAAAAAGTAATATTGAATAAGTTACCGTATTTTACTGCAGATATAGAGTACCCATATACTGAAATAGAAAAAATGACATATAAAGAACGTATAAATTTCTTTTTTAATAAAGATATTTTTTCTGATACTCTAGAAGAATACTACGTAAAACATTATGATATTAATAAAACAAATGAAATAGCTTCAAATAATGTAATTACTATGATGCTATTACTTTTTCCTAGTAAATTTCCTGTCTTAAATAATGTTCATCTATCATTAAATAACATTAAACAAATTGATTCTAAAATACCCTTTACAATTAACCCTTTTGGATCATTTGAATTTTCATATTTAAAACTACAGGACAAACCATATACTTTCAAAAAAATTACTTGGTTAAATGATATTATTAATAATCCTGTTTATCAAGAAATCTTTATAGAATATAATCGGTTTATTCCAAAATTAAATGAAATTGTTGAAGATAAACAAAACAAGATTAAAAAAACTACTAATGAGTTAAAAGAAATAGCACAAAAAATAATTATTGCTTTTTATACTGAAAAAATAAAGAATTATGAAGGAAAACCAAATGCTAAATTTGTTAAGGCAAATGCAGATTCATTACAATTTTTAAAAGAAAAAATAATGACAAATACAGCAAATTATAAATCAGATGAAAAACTATTAGAAAATATTGAAAATGCTGACTTAAACGCTATTGAGTTAGATGAAAAAGAATTATTAAAATTATGGGATGAGTCGGCTCCTAATGCATTAACAACAGAACATTATATTAATACTAATTGGAAAATGATTATATTAGGAAATACGAATAAAGATCCATCAGAAGAAACAAAAAAAATAGTAAAAGAAAATGTAGAACAATTAAAAAAGGCCTTTGAAACACTTGAATCAGATATAGAGAACTTAAATAAATTGACAAAAGTATTTCAGCAAAGATTTACTCCTGAAAGTATAGCTGGTTTACCTCAGAATTTCCAAGATGATTATAGAAATTTTAATTATACAACATTAAATAAGTTTCGAAGACCAATAAGAACATCATCTAATTTCTTTTTACAAGAGATTCTTGATCCAAAGGAAAATTCAGATGTTATCGAATTTTATAAATTCTTAAACAAAGCATACAAATCATTTATTGAGAATAATATATTTGAACAAGACATAATAGAAAAAATGGATATCGGAGTAATTACTTTAAATCCTGGTGTAAAAGGTCAATCAAAAAAAGAAATTACACTTTTATGTGAATTTATAGAAGGAGAAGTAAATAATAAAAATATGCTTGATATGTATTGTCCTGTATACGATGATATATTAGGTAATAAATTACCTCGTTTAATAGATAGTTTTAATTCAAAAAAAAAGAATGCATTTTGGAGTGTGGATTATACAGAACCTATGTTTTCAATTATTGACAATAAATCTATTCCTGTTCCAAGTAAGCAACTTAATAGTATTGATTTACAAGAAAAAAAAGAAAATATGAAACAAGAATTACCACCTAATATGGATATAGGAATTAAAAATAAACTGATTGCACCTGCAGCTATTTCAAAATTTCAAAACATATGGAATAATACAGAATACAAAAATAAAATTCAAGAAAAACTTAATGATATTATAAAATTAAAACCTACTTTCACCGTTGTATTAAATAATCTACACAGCTTTATACAAAAGAAAGATATTACTTTTATTCCTTTGATTGATGAATTTGCAAAAAAATCTTCAAAAAATAAAGAACTTTTATTCAAAATAAATAGTAAAATAGGTGAATACAATACATCTATATCAAATAGAGAATTATTAATTCAACAAAAACAATATGTTAGTGAAACGGAAAAACAACAACATAACACAGAAGTAGCCATATCAAAACTTTTAATTCAGGTTTTGGAAATTATGATAGAAATAGAAAAGAAAAAACCTGAAACAACTCTAGTTGGAGGAAGAAAAACCGTAAAAAATAAGTGTTTACCTAACAAACATAACAAAACGGTAAAAAATAGATCGTATTAAAATCAATAATATAAAAAAGTATTGATTTTAATTAATTATACTTTACATTTATTTATTAAATACAGGAACACCATTATTGTATTTTCCTACCTCTTCTCCTACATCGTCATTTTCATCAATCTCATAAATTGTACCATTCTTTTCATCTGTAACATAATAATTAATTCCATTTATAGTAGTTTCATATACTTCCTCTTCCTCCTCTTCTTCTACTTCCTCTTCCTCCTCCTCTTCTACTTCCTCTTCCTCCTCTTCTACTTCCTCTTCCTCCTCTTCTTCTACTTCCTCTTCTACTTCAACTACAGTTGTTTTGCGTGTAATAGGAGGTGCACTAGGAGCTAATGGCATAGTTAACATAGTTTCACCATCGTCAGTATAAATTATTTCGCGATTAGGGTGACTAGAACCAATCTTTTTTTTAATACCCTCATAATCCCAATTAGGCGGTTCCTTTTCTTCAATATTATAAACAATATTTTCTTTGTTTGTTGTAGTCTTTGAATTATCTAAAATTTCAATATCACCATTAACTTGCAATTCATCAATTGTCATCTTTTTATCACAATCATTAGTATCAAGTGGTTCTTCCTTAATATTAACTTTCGAATATTGTTGTTCAGTATATGATGAATGACTTTGTTTCGTAGATATATTTACAATAACACTCTGTAAACTCTCATTCATTTTAGATAACTTTTTATTTCGCTTTTCTAGTTTCTTAATCCTTTTCAACAATACCTGTACAACCGGTAAATTCATAAAAGCAGCATGATTCTTATTCATCTTATTATTAGATATCTCCATAGTATAAATATGATACTATTTTAAATTCTTTATACATATCAATTTTTTAACAATTATCAAAAAATTGATTTTTTAATATAATTTAAATTAATAAATATCAAACGCCCAGTATGGGAAATATCTTGAAACTAAAACAAAAAATTGAAACATATGAAACATGTTCAATCTGTGATATTATTATAACAGATATAAACTATCTTGAATGTGCAAGATGCAACGTTAATTTTAATGGATCTGTATACTTTCATACAGATTGTTACAGAAATACTATAAATAGTCAAAAAATTTTTAATAAAGATGCTGGATATACTGAATGTCCTACTTGTAAACATATTGGTGTAATTGCTACTTGCAAAAGAATAAGATAATAAAAACTATCGTAATTTCCATTTTATTATTTTTCCTGTATATAAAGGAACTACGTTATCATATTTATCTGGAACTTTCCATGACTCTTTTATTATATCGACTGTTTCTGTATTATATGGTAAGTTATAACATTCACAACCGTTTATGCTTATAAAATTTTCTAAAACATTTAAAGAATCATTTTCTTCAAATAATTCTGTTATTATTTCTATTGCTACTGGACTATTAAAAATTCCTGCACATCCACATGAAGATAATTTATTTTCTTCTATATGTGGTGCACTATCTGTTCCAAGAAAAAAATTTTTTTTACCGCTAGTGGCAGCATTTAATAACGCTTCTCTATCTTCTCTTTTTTTTAAAATAGGCAAACAATACAAATGAGGATTTATCCCATGTTGAAAAATATCATTTCTATCTAATAACATATGATGTGGTGTAATAGTTGCATATAAATCATGATTTATAACAAAATCAACAGCCTCTTTAGTACTAATATGCTCTAAAATTACTTTCAAATTTGGAAATTTTGTTATTATTAACGTTAATTCATTTTTAAGAAATATTTTTTCTCTATGAAAAATGTCAATATGACAACCTATTTTTTCTCCATGAACAAGCAACGGTATGCCTTGATCTTCCATGATTTTCAAAATATTAAAAACATCTTCTATTTCACTAACTCCTTGTTGTGAATTTGTTGTTGCACTTTTTGGATAATATTTAATACCAATCATTTCTGGATACTGTTTAAATTCTAACAAATCTTGTATTGGAATATTTTTACTCAAATATAATGTCATTAATGGATCACCACGATTATCTATATTCAAAATAGTTTTTCTATATTCTAATGCCTCTTTTAATGTAGTAATAGGCTTTTTAAGATTTGGCATAACAACTACATAATGAAACTTATCAAAACATGATTTTACAGTTAATTGTAATAATTCTTTTTCACGTAAATGATGATGAAAATCGTTAGGCTTACGGATTGTTATCATTATTGTTAGTATTCTAACATATTTTTATTTAATTTAAAAATATATTAATTATTTTATATCAATACGAACCCATTCATTCGGAAACAAGTCCTTCAAATTTTTTTGTAATTTATAACCAAACCATAAAGATGGATAACAAACTTTTTTGTCTTTATTTGTGTTTAAATATGCACCCCACCAACTAAATGTACTATTTGCTATAATATTATGACTACATACACTCATCAATAACATTTGTTGCCAATCTTGTATTTTATCACTTGCTTTTACAAATATTAAATCTTTAAATAATTCATATTTTTGTAATTTACTGATAACGTTTTCTACAATATGATTATCTTGTTCTTGACAAAAATACAATACTGTTTTTGGTTTATTAACTGTATGTCCCAAAATATACGTCAAAGCATTTACATAATACGTTTCTGGCATTAATGGATGACAATCTTGGATATTTATATAATCTCCCAATCTAAAATGCATACTTACAACATCTTCACCAAAAAAATAATAGTTTGTTTTAACTTGTTCTTTTTGTTTTTCTAGATTTATTAACTCAAAAATTTTATCTTGTGTTTCTTCAAAGTATTTATAAGATTGAAAGTATCCAAAAAACATTATTGAATTTGATATTGTCGAATCTAAAGGAAAGAAAGGAACATACGTAAAATCCAACTCTCTAAAAATAGGAAATGATTGTAAATACTGTGTAGAAAGTTCACCATTATAATTGGTAAATTGCTTTAAACCAGTTAAAAAATTATTCCAATAAGTAGCTCTTATTTCTCCAGTATTAAGAGTTTCTAGATAAGGAATTACCAGATTATAACCATACTTTATACAATATGATAATACAGCAAAAATTTGAAATAATTGGTTTCCCAGCCCTCCCATTAAAAATATACTCACAGTCATAGACATTAATATAACTATTAATATTTCTATAAATATATTTCATAGAAATATTAAAATCCAAACTTCTCTTTCATAATCTCATTCTTAGTTGGTCCTTTTTGCTTTTCACTTTGCCTTTTAACTTTATATATTCCAAGTTTTGACCCATCACCGCCTACATCTGAATTATGAGATAAATTATCATTATCTTCATGCAATTCAGGTAATATTCTAGTCATCGGCTTTTCGATTGTTAATAACATATGCTCAGTATTTAATAATTTTCGAAATTCCTGAATTGACAAATTACCATAAAATTTTTCCAACAAATAATGTGGATCTGGTGCAGGTCGTATATTCTTTTTATAATCATATACTTTGCTATATATTTTATTTAATAAATGATATCTTTCAAACTTCGTAGAATCGTCAATATTTTCTTTCATTAAAAAAGCTGCTGCACATTCAGGTCTGCAAAATGAACCATAACCAAACATTTCATCATCAATTTCATACTTTGGAATATAACAACATGGATTATCGTATTCATACGTACACCAAAAACATGCAGGTTTATAATGTGTATCTAAATTCTTATAATATTGTATTTTAAGTTTTTTTAACTTAGCATTTAAATCTTTCATAGAAACATTATCATCTTCGCTGATATTATTCTTATTTGAACATATATTACATTGTACGTTATTTTCCGTGTCATCTTTTTGAACATATGCTAGTTGTTGATTAGCATTTTCATTAATATTAAAATAATTAACATCAGTTGGATTATATGTTTCAATATTTGGAGGAACATTTGGATTATATGATAGTGGATCTTTTATAGCTATGTTATCTGGATTAAAAGAATTTACATCTTTTAAACTGCATTTTAAGTGCAAAATAACATTAGGTTGAACTGGATCACTCTGATTTGTGTTTTCAGATTTTAGTATCAATTTTCCTCCTTTTGGCTTTCGACCTCTTTTCTTAGGAACATGTTCTTCTTTCTTTTCCTCTATTACTGTGTTATCAGTATCAACGGTTTCACTTTTCTTCTTTCTTCCCCTTTTCTTAGGAACTTTCGGTTCTGTATTTTCCATAAATACTATTTACAGTTTAAATGATAAGATCTTTATATAAGTTTTCAATATATTTTAACGCAACATTATTTTTAACTAGTATTATTTTTATAACAGCGTCTACAGAGTGGTATATAATTAGTTGAACCAATCACAACTTGATCTTTTTCTTGAGACAATCTATGAGAAAATATAGCTCGACTTTTACAAAAATGGCAAATAGCTGTCTTTTTTATAATACTATCACAATAAGGTACTAGATCTAACAAGCTACCGAATTTATTTCTTTTGAAATCACCATCCAATCCATATAAATATATCTTTTTATTTTTATCTAGATGTGTTAAAACAAAATCGTATAAATCTTCAAAAAACTGTGCTTCATTTATCAAAATAACGTCATGTATAGAATTTTCTTCTATTTCTGATAGAGTTCTACTTTGAATACAAGGAATCATTATTTGATCATGGTTAGACAACATTTTTTCTGAATACCGTTGATCATCAATAAAATTAATTACAGTTGTTTTAATGTTCTTTTCTGTACAGTCATTAAATTTGTCTATTAATGCTGTTGTTTTTCCAGAAAACATAGGACCCACAATAATTTCTAGTCGCGCCGCCATTTTTTAGAAAGTTATTAAAAAGTATTTAAATCAATTTTTCTTGTTTTTTTCTATAACTATTACAAATGGTTCAAAATTGTTGTAATCATAATAAAACAGCAAAAAAATGCATACGTAAATCTGATAATAAAGAATTTTCATTACCACGAAGGTTTTCACAAAAAGCATGTAAAAAAGGTGTACATGGATTTACTATGAAAAGCTCTTGTGCTCCTTATAATGATTGCTTGAAAGGAGGTGGATCTTATAGCAAAGCAATATGCATACTAGCACCTAATAAAAATGATGTAACAGGAACAATTCAAATACGTGAAACGGAGCAAGGATTAATGATTGAATATGAAATATTTGGACTAAGTGATGGATTACATGGATTTCATATTCATGAATATGGCGATTTATCGGATGGATGCAATAGTGCTTGTTCTCATTTTAATCCATTTAATAAAAATCATGGAGGTCTTCATTCTAAAGAAAGACACGCAGGTGATCTTGGTAATATTGAATCAAAAAATAAAAAAAGTGTAGGAAAAATCTATGCAAAAAATTTATGTTTAACAAAAAGGAAAAAGACGTCTATTTTAGGACGTATGTTTATTGTACATGATAAAGAAGACGACTTAGGATTAGGAGGTAATGAAGAATCATTAAAAACTGGAAATGCTGGAGCGCGTCTAGCTTGTGGAGTGATTGGTATCAAAAAATAATAGATTGTATATATATAGACAAAATGCCTATTGACATGAGACTTTTAGGAGAAGATGGAACACGAATTTTTCGTGAGTGGAAAGAAAAAGTAAAAAAACATAATAAATATGTGGTAAAAAATAAATACCACAAAGAAGGCAAAATGGATGTATGGAACAAAGAATTAAATGAATTAAATGAACATTATCGCAAAGTTTTAAAATCAATTGAAAGCGAGAAAAAGAAAGAAATAATAGAATTAGAAAAAGCAGCAAAAGAAGCCGAAAAAATGGCCAAGGAGGCAGAACAAAAAGCGAAAGAAGAAAGAGCACTTAAAAGAAAAGTAAATAAGGAAAAGAAGCAAGCAGAATTATCGAAGCGCCCCCTTCGTCGTTCATCTAGACTTGCAACAAAAAAGAGAACACGCTGCCCTAAAGGAACAAGAAAAAACAAAAAAACAGGAACATGTCAAAATAAATCTAAAATTCAAAGAAAGAGATGTCCTAATGGTACACGTAAAAACAAAAAGACTGGAAACTGTGAGAAAAAATAAATCAATAATTTGTACATAGTTAATTTACATGAAAATATAATAAAAACATATTACTATTGTTAGTAATATGTTAGACTTATT
>CEOC01077639.1_pt1 | contig 10661 bp, 13 predicted proteins | sample 356191 | NCBI WGS metagenome assembly CEOC01 (sample SAMEA2619952, study PRJEB7988) | marine metagenome | biome: marine biome (ENVO:00000447); feature: deep chlorophyll maximum layer (ENVO:xxxxxxxx); material: "saline water (ENVO:00002010), including plankton (ENVO:xxxxxxxx)" | depth 17 m
AGTAGAAATTTGTCAAATATGACAGGAGGATATAGAAAGCGAAAAAACCGACAATTAAAACGCGGAGGATATTCTGTAAGTAGTCAATTTAATAATCCAATCACTAGTTTTATGACAAGTGCTGGTGCGGCAAACGCAGCACAGATTTATTCGATGGATACGAAGGTTGACCCCCACACATATAGTCAACCAGCGGCGGATAAACAAGTAGCTTTAGTGTGAAGTCATTTTTTATAATATGTGTATGAATAAATATTATAAAAACATAGTATATAATGAAGATAGTTGGATTGAAGAATTTATGTTTGCCTTCACAAATATATTTAGTGATTTCTTTGGTGGCATTGGTAGTGATGGCCATTCAGAACACGCACGATACACATGTGTATTGTTTGGGTTCTTATCGCTGTAATGTTTCCATTGCGGTGTACATAATTTTCTTATTGAAATTTGTGTATGTGATTTTCTGGACGTGGGTATTGAATATCATTTGTCGTGCGGGTCATCCGATTGTGTCGTGGATATTGTTGTTGGCCCCATTTGTGTTATTTATTATATTTTTCTTTTTGCTGGTTTCGATGTAAAATAATTAAAAAAATCAAACAAAGAAATTATTATATATAATGATGAAAGTATGTTGGAGCCTGAAATATATAGAATACACAAATCGTTGAATCAAACATCGACGTCATATATTTATGGTGAAATAGAGAGTAATACGATGTATGATATCATAAAAACAATTAATTATGAAAATTGTCGATTTTTAGATGTAGGAAGTGGTTCTGGAAATGTATTGATGGATTTGGCAAATATAGAGGGTTTGAGTGTTTGTGGAATAGAAATCGATGAAGACCGTTATAAAAAGAGCGTTCAAAAAATGGATATGTTTGAAAACAGTATAGAACTCATACACAATGATTTTGAAAAGATATATTTTGGTGATTATGATATCATATATTGTTGTAACTGTATTTTCGAAGATGAAGATAATGAAAGATTGTATAAAAAAATAATAAGGGAGTTTACTGGTAAATGTTTTTTATTTACTTATGATAAAACTCTTTTGCCTTATTATGTGGGGTCATATATCATCAATACAAGTTGGGTGAAACATACAGTATTATATTATTTTGAAGTAGTTTAGTGTTTTTTCTTTTTTTCTTGTAGTCTTTTGGACCTTCTTAGTGGAGGCGTCTCTTGTTCAAATCTCAGTTTTTTTTGTTTGGTTTTCATACATTCTTGATTTGCTTTATTGGCGAAGTATATCAAGCATTCGGCGGCTTCTCTGATCTTTGCGTCTTCGTCATCATCTTTATTATTGTGTACGTTTAATATGTTAGATAAGCGTTGTTGTTCCAACATATCCATTTTCTTCAAGAACTCTGCTCCTTTTTTATCTATTAGCATCTTTTCAAGGTCAGTATCATGAACCAATATTGCGATGGTGTCTTCACGCCATTGGTTGCGTTCTTCTTCTGAAAACTCAGATGGCAGATCATTTCTCATTGCTATATAACGCTTAGTCGATTCGCGACGCTTATTGACAAATGTGTTGAAAATTTTATTAAGCTGATCCATATCATTTGGATAATATTGTTTTCGAACGAAATACTTTTCGAAACTAGGTAGTCTATTGGACCATTCTTTCCAAACAGCTTTTTCAAGGTTAGTAATCAAGTTCAATGCCATTATGATATAATAACTAGGGATTTATGCTTACCAAACAAATGTAAAAAAAGGAATCAATTTTTTGAATATTATAAAAAATTGATTGATTTTTTTGAAATAATAAAACAAGTATAGATATCATATAAATCAATATGTCATTCCGTCCTTTATATAAGATTCGCAGTTGGATGCCAAAAATCAAATACTTGAATTATGAAGACTTATTAAATAATCCGAGATGTATTAATGAAGTAGAAAAAAATGATATGGTGTGTGAGAGTGATTTGTCAGGTCATCCTGATGCGATTCATTTGTTGGAAAAATCTCCAGAAAAAATAGATTTCATTGAACTATCGCGAAACCCTTCTGCTGTTCATTTGTTCGAGAAAACATACTTGAATGATGAATATGTAGTAACACAACATATGTGTGAGTTGAACAATTTTCAAGATATCAAAGACCTTGGAAGGAATTTGAGCTTATATAACATATTCCAAAATCCACAGGCAATCCACTTTATAGAAAAATATTATGGATATATGTTTCAATATGATCATAAATGTTTGACAAAAGAAGAGTTCTATATGAAACAATGGCTTATTAACGCTTTGTGTATTAATGAAAACGCAATACACTTGTTAGAACGGGTGCCTTTATCATCAATCGACGTAGAAAGTCTTACAAAGAATCCTAATGGGTATAAACTGTTTGAAAAATATCAGTTTTTACGACATAAGGTATTGAAGAGCTATACATTATATTCATCGCTTTGTAGCTACAATGAAGAATCTATAAAATTCCTAGAAAAATATGGTATTGACATTGTGAATGAACCTTGTAGCTGGTTATCTTTACATTATAATAACTCTGATTATGCGTTGGATATTTTGGAGAAGCATTCATCGAAAATCAATTGGTGGGCATTGTGTTTGAATGAAAACCCTAGAGCCATTAAAATGTTGCAGTCCGCTAGACAATTCATAAATTGGACGGTGTTGTTCAATAATCCAGCGGCAATTGATATGATTGAAGACTATGTCAAAGATAAAAATGTGATAACTTCATTTAACAAAATACAAATGAGCAATATTACTAGAAACCCAGAAATATTTGTGTTAGATACTGATGCGATGAAACAACAAATAAATCAACCAACACAAGATGGAATTTCGTTTGTTGAAGAATTGATGATGAAGCATTATCATCCAAAGCGATTACAATTTTATTTAGAGAAATATAACTATGATATTTTGGATGATGTATATATAGATGACCAAGACGATTTGCCTTGAACATTTGTTTATGGAAACTACTGACCCTGAAACACCATATTCACGATTGTTAAAGGTAGATACTTTAACAAGTATTGTGTTTCATATTTTTTTGTATGCTTGTTTAGTCTATGCTTTTGGATATATTTTCGATATGAAATTTTCGAGTAAAGTCTATATGCGATTAGCACTAATATTGCTAATCATTATGGTATTGGGATATGTTGGAAGATTAAGCCGTGCCAAATATCTAGAAAAGGTATTGAAGGAAAAGGGGGAAAAAGAACCGCGTGAAAAGGCCAAACAAATGATTCGAACTGGTTATTATACTCCATATTTTTTAGGATAATTTAGACATAAATATATTGTTTAGTTTTTCGTAACAATAAAAGTTGACACCATTAACAAGAACCGACCGGAACATACATATATATATACCTCTGAATAAGTTTCCTTGATTATATGCTTGTTTGAAGGACGTACTGGTTTCACTTAATAACCTTACTTTAATGGTATCTAGTGGATAAACACTTACCCACGAAAAGAGACCGGCCATTCCTCCGGATGTAAAAGTAGAATAATTTAGTTCTTTCAATTTATGGTATACAGAGAAGTAGACAAAAGTGGATGGTATTTCTGTAACAGATATTATAGGTAAGTTTTTGTATGAATATACAATATTTTTGGCGGAAATAGTATACGATTTATTATATTGAGACATAACTTTATATTTATCGAATGGGGTTAATATAAAGGTTGAAATCAGGGCGGTGTAGAAATTTCCCAAATACGGATTGTTTATGATATTGTTTAAATAATTATTGAATCCGAAAGTGACGCTATTTGAGAATGTATTTTGAATAAGTGGGTATTTTAAGCCCCTATATAATTTGAATAATCCACTATAATTGAAGCGGTTTTTGCCTTGTAGGATATTCTTAATAGTATCGAAGGGGTGTCCAACAATAATATGTATACCACCTGAAATGGATGAACTAATAAGAGATATATATGTGGGAATTTTGGTTTCCATTATTTGTTATACAAATATTTGTTTAATTGTTTTAGAAAATTAAAAAATTGATTTGAAATATTTAAATAATAATGATTATATATTAATAGTATTATATTATAAGTGCGATGAATCCAACATATTCTAATCCATCAGAAAAGAACGGCGTATTTAAATTCACAATAGCAGACATCAATGTAAGTTTAGCAAATGCTTTACGCAGAACCGTGTTGAATGATATTCCAACTATTGTATTTGATGCTGAAGTCTATGATGAACAAAAATGTAAGATCTACGCGAATACTTCTCGATTTCACAATGAAATCATCAAACACCGTCTTGCAAATATTCCCATTCATTCCAAGGATTTCAAGATGTTAGAAAAACATATAATGGAATTGAATGTAGAAAACACAAGTGAATCAATGTTAATGGTAACAACGGAAGATTTCAAAATAAAAGAAAAAGAAAGTGGCAAGTATTTACCCGAAGGAAAGGTTCGTGAAATATTTCCGAAAGACGAAATCTCACAATATTATATTGATGTAATACGTTTGAGACCTAAAATCGGAGATAGTATTGCAGGTGAAAAAATACATTTAACGTGTGAATTTTCATTTAAGTCAGCGAATGATAGTTCAACATTTGCCTCGGTAAGTAAATGTTCGTATGGAAATACACCCAACATGGAGAAGGTGAATTCGGTGTGGGAGAAAATCGAAGAAAACTTGCGTGCAGAATCATTGACAAGTGAAGACATTAAATTCGAAAAGCGTAACTTCGAGCTGTTGGACGCACAGAGACAATTTGTGGAGAACAGTTTTGATTTTGTCATACAGTCTATTGGTGTGTATGAGAATCGCGAGTTGATGCGAATGGCTTGTAAGATTCTACATAACAAGTTTGTGAAATTAATTCAAGCGATTGACGACGATGTTGTTCCGGTGACATTGAGTGAAACCACTATGGAAAATTCATATGATGTTGTATTGGAAAATGAAGACTATACAATGGGAAAGGTATTGGAATACTTGTTGTATGAAAATTATTATGTTGATGAAAAATTGTTGAGTTTCTGTGGATTTAAAAAGTTTCATCCACATGATTCAGAAAGTCGTATTCGATTGGCTTATGTTTCAAAGACAGACAAGAATTTAATTAGACAGCATTTACGTATTACCTGTATTAAAGCACAAGAAATTTTCGAAAATGTCAAGAAGATGTTTTAGAAGCAACTAGTCCTTGAATCCACAAAAATACATATACACAAATCTTTTTTATATTATATTTTGGATATAACATAAAAAATTGAAATAAAATTAAGGGAACATACTATTTAGTATCAAAGTATTGTCATTATGGAAAAGAGATTAAACAAGAAATTAGAAACTTATGTTGGAGATTTCAAGAAGCTTATTTGCGAGAAACTCAAACAAAATATTGATGGCGATGGTTCATACCAAAAAGAACTCATAGAGTTTGTGTATGAATATCCGCGATTAGTATTTACCAAAGATGATTTTGAAAAAAGAAAAAGAGTAAAAAACACAATATCTGATGATATAAGATGTTGTGCTAAACGTGCTAATAGTGAACGATGCACCCGACGAAAATTATGTGGAAGCGAATTTTGTGGAACTCATTCGAAAGGGACTCCGAATGGCACTATTATAGGGAACGATGCCGTATGTACTACAATCAGCATGGATGTAGAGGCATATAATATCGATGGTATTATTTATTATATTGATGATAAAAATAATGTATACAAAACAGAAGATATATTGTCAAACAAACAAGACCCAGAAATGATTGGAAAACGAAGACAGCATAACGGAGTAGAAATCATCGACTTCATTCATTGAATCATTCAATAGAGTTAGTGTTTGAAGTAGCAGAAGCTTTAGATGAAATTTTTCTGGAAATTGATTCTTTGCTGGTTTCTTCGCGATTATCCATTATGAAGTCTTTCATTTCATTTGCTTTTAAAAAGTCTCCATTATAATATTTAGTCAAAACATCAAAAAGGACTTTTTTGGTCATAGGTTTTTTGACTTTTTTATTGACATATTGAATTTGACCGTTATTGATATCGAAACAGTCAATTTCATTGCTTTTCATAGTTTGCATTAAGGCAGCTGATATTTTCTTCTTTTCATCTTTTCTAGTGTTTATTTCTTTTTGAAGTGTTCTAATTTCATTATCAATTTTGACCCACTCACGGATATTTTCAACAAGCTCTCCTTTCGTTTCCATATAAGTTTTATTAGATAATATTTTTTAATTATTTTAACTATAATATATATTATAGTAGAACCAGTAATATGAAGCAAATGGTGTTTTTTAATCCCCGTCCGAAAACACAAACAAAACAATTGCCATTGTTATTAAATCAACGATCATATATAAAAAGATTACCTCCTCCACCGCCACCACCACCTGAATCATTAGTAAAAGTAAAGTGGGGAGAGCCAACATGGTTTTTGTTTCATACACTATCGGAAAAGGTGAATGATGCTGATTTCGCACAATTAAGGGATGAATTATTGAATGTGTTTTATGCCATATGCACAAATCTTCCTTGTCCGGATTGTGCTAATCATGCGAAACAATATTTAGATAATGTAAATTTCAAGGCTATTCAAAAGAAGTCGCAATTAAAGGATTTGTTTTATCATTTTCATAATGAAGTAAACGCACGCAAAGGGTATGATAAGTATCCATATGAGGGCCTAGAAAAATATAAAACAGCAAACACAAGCAATATCATCAAAAATTTCATGGTTCATTTTTCAGACAAATATAGAAGTATTAAGTTATTAGCATCTGATTTACATCGGTCAAAGCTAGTTGAACATTTGAAAAGCTGGTTCAATAGAAACATAAAGAAGTTTGAACAGTAAATATAAATATTTCTATTATTTATATTTATGAGAACATTTTCGATAATAGTTGCTGTTTGTAATAATAATGGAATTGGAATAAACGGAAAATTGCCTTGGAAAAATAAAGAAGATATGGAATTCTTCAAAAACACTACAATAAATACAGAGAACATGTTGAAACAGAATATAGTGGTTATGGGTAGAAATACATTTGAATCGATGAATAATAAAACATTGCTCTTGCGAAAAAATATTGTAATATCAAACAACCATTTGTATGGTGTATTATGTATGAAATCACTGGATGAAGTATTGAGAAACTATGAGAATGATAAGGATGTAGAAAACATATTCGTGATAGGAGGTGCGATGTTATATAACGAGGCTATAAAACATCCAATGTGTGAGAAAATATATATCAATCGTATCAATGAAGACTACATTTGCGATACTTTTTTTCCAAAAATAAATCATGATGTGTATGAGAAAATAGAGGAAAAACAACTGAGCTCATTAGTGTTAAGTGAAGTATATGTTCGAAAATGTTGAGATTATTTTTTCTTGTATGGCTTGTATTTTACACTAAGAACCTTTCCTAACATTACCAAATTATTGGAGTCCATTACAGCAATACGTCCTAAACCAGCACAATCATCAAATGATTCTAAATATATGGGTTGCTGTGGGACAAATTCAACTTCTGCGTTTTCACCTCTTTCTAGAAATTCGGGGTTTTCTAATTTTGTATCGCCTGTTTTTTTACTAATTTTCCATTTGATGTCAATCATTTTACACGCTGATTTTGCGGTTCTTACATGAACCAACGGACTGAAGCCGCGTTTTAGTTGACCGGGATGTTCTTGAACGGAAACTTGTGCGATAAAACTCTCAACTGGTTCACACAATGCTTCTTTTTGTACCGTAATTACATCTCCAACTTTGGGCATGTTTGATTTATCAAGACCTTTCATGTTCATTCCAATATTATCTCCGGGTTTCGCATTGGGCCATGTTTTATGATGCATTTCAATACTGAACACTTTGAGATTATCAAGCCCTCTTGGAACTACACGAACAATATCACCCGCATTTAATGTCCCTTGTTCAATACGCCCGGTAATAACGTCACCTACACCTTTTATTTTGTAAATACCATTAATAGGGATGCGTACTGGCTTATCAGGAAATCTTTTTGGTGGTTTCACCAATTTCTCAAGTGCGTCATACAATGTGTATCCTTCTACAACTGTTTCTTTATTCAAGTTAGCACTCCATCCTTTGTACCATGGCATCAAATCAGTTTTTTCTACCAAGTTTTCACCTTTGAAACCAGAAAATGGTACAAACGGCACTTGCTTTGGTTTGAAACCTGCCAAAGTGATCATTTTTGTCATTTCTTCTTTGATTTCATTAAATCTTGTCTCGGACCAATCACAAGAATCCATTTTATTCACACCTACAATGAGTTTTTCTATTCCAAGCAGTCCTAGCAATTTTGCGTGTTGGCGAGTTTGGCCTTGAATTTCACCCGTTGAATGGTCACCTCTCGCAATCGCAGTTTCAAACCCTCCCATCTCGGCAGGAACTAGTAATAAAGCAACATCTGCTGTTCCGGCTCCAGTGATCATATTTTTAACATAATCTCTATGACCGGGGGCATCTACAATTGTGTAGTGATAACTATCAGTGAAAAATTCTTTCGTAGTACAATTGATTGTCACACCACGCTCTCGTTCGGCTTTATCTTTATCCATATAGTATGCAAATGCGAATGAACTTTTTCCTTGTTGATCAGCCTCAGTTTGTAATTTTTCCATTTCTCTGGAAGAAATACCTCCTAGTTTGAAAATTAGATGTCCAGTCGTGGTAGATTTACCTGCATCTACATGACCGCAAACGACTAATGAAATATGTTGCTTCTCAGAATCAGTCATAATTCTATTGTAGTATTTCTATTTTTGTTTTTATATTCTTTCAAATTTATACCTAATTCTTTCTTTCATAACTCCAGTTATGGTATGGTTTACTCATTATATTAGTTCTTAATGAATGATAATTTTTCATTAAGAATTAAAGACACGTGTATTTGACGATTAACGTTTTTTGAATGTGCATTTAAATAGTTTTTTACTTGGTCTTTGACAAACGGTTTTATCACTTCCTACATTGAAGAAAAACAAATTAGGTTGGTTCATGGTATCCACAATTCTGGCCCATAAAGCACCCATTGAACCACCGATAACAATAGAAATCAAAATCGGGAAAATATCGTAACAATTATTGGATATGTTCCACAACAGATCACCTAAAATCAGCAAAGGCAATAGGATAAGTGTAGGAATATTATACAGAACAATTTTGTATTTTACGATAATGTAAACTAAATAGAATAATGTGTATGATAACATTGAAATACCTAAAGGTGATTTTGAAAAAGAACGGTTATGTCCAATAGAAATGAGGTTACATACAGCATTTTCGGTTTCTTCATCTAAATCATCGTCGGGGATTTCTCTTTCTGGAACTAGATTTCCGATTGTAATTGTAGCGAAACAAGCAACAAGTAAACCGACTAAGTAAATTACACCCTTAATATCTTGATTAATTACGGAAGAAAGCCCAAAATATGAAACAATAATGAATGGTGATAATCTGAAAAATAGGTAAAAAAATGATACTATATTTAATTCCATTGTATATCTTGTATTGATATTTTCTTTTTTTTACAAATAATGAATGCTAAATAATATAAACATATTTTTATATATTTTGTATAATACAAATGGGAGTTCATACATTTTATACAAATTTTATCAAGAAACATCCTGAAATAGTGAAGCCTCGTAGTGAATGTGGCGTTTATGACAATTTATATATGGATTGTAATTCAATCATATATGATGTATTTCATCGAATACAAAAGATGTATGACGATGGAGAACTTTCTATGGAAACAATTGATTCGATGGGAGGTATTGAGAACCTAGTAATAGAGGAAGTCAAAAAAGAAATTAGTAAACACATAAAAATTATTGCTCCTACAAAATATGTTTTTATAGCATTTGATGGGGAAGCTGCAAAGGCAAAAAAGAAACAACAAATGAAACGCCGTGCTAGGAAATTATTTTTGGAAAAGATTGATGGGAAAACTCCACTTTGGAATACAAATGAAATCACTGCTGGTAGACCCTTTATGAATAAGCTTTCTGAGAGTATTTATGAGCACTTTAAAGCAGAAGATTTCGGTTTAGAACAGATGGATATTTCATGTAGTGATGAACCGGGTGAAGGAGAACATAAATTTTTGATACAAGAAGGCCGTGATATTATTTACGGGTTGGATAGTGATTTATTGTTGATGTGGCATATTGATTTATATAGAAAAGAAGATGAAGTAATATGTGTGACGGAACTAGATAGGCCCGTAAATAAAAAATATATTTTGCTTGGAAATGATTATATTCCCGGAATAGCGAGTTTCCAAGAGTTGGACCCGATTGACGTTTATGTAGAGAAGGTGGAAGATTTTGTTGAAATATTCAAACAATTACAAATGCGGAGAACAAAGAGTGAATTGGATGTAAAACGTCCGAAGAATTTGCCAAAAGTAAAAGATTGTAGTGATTATATTGGAACAAGTCGAATGAGATATTATAAGGCGATGTGTAATACAACGGATGTAGAAGATGTGTGTAGGAATTATTGGGAAGGATTGAAATATTCGTTAGATGTTTACACATATAAAAAGAGTTGTAACGATGAATGGTGTTATGAATATGGTAGTGTGATATTATTGTGTGACGTGTTGTTGTTGTTTTTAGG
>CEOC01039775.1_pt1 | contig 10621 bp, 10 predicted proteins | sample 356191 | NCBI WGS metagenome assembly CEOC01 (sample SAMEA2619952, study PRJEB7988) | marine metagenome | biome: marine biome (ENVO:00000447); feature: deep chlorophyll maximum layer (ENVO:xxxxxxxx); material: "saline water (ENVO:00002010), including plankton (ENVO:xxxxxxxx)" | depth 17 m
TGTTATCGTTCTCTAATCTTTCCAAGGACTCCTTCATTTCGTTGATTTGTGTTGATAGTTTTTGAGTGAATTGTTCGGATCCTCTTTCTTTATCCTTGAGCTTCTCTACAAGCTCCCTGATAGCCGCTGCCTTTTCTTGAAGGTCATGTAGAGCAGAATTGATGACAGCTAGTTGACCTCTTGATTCAGCTGCTGCATTTCCTGGCGTTTCAACGTCTTTGGAAATCTGATCTTGGAATTCGAATCGTTGAAGCTCAAAATTTTGCTCATCGTCATTTAACCGCTTTGTTTCTGGTTCTAAAGCAAGTTTTGAAGTGTTCGTATCTTGTAGTTGTGCTTTTAGTCTAGCTGCCTCTGCGTCAAGAGTTTCTACGACGCCTTTGTCAACCTGAGCTATCTGCAACTGGTTGAGATTACCGATTCTCTCTGTAAGAAGCGCCTTTAGCCCTTTTGCTCGTTCACGGGTCCGCTCAAGGGCTGCCAATTCATCTGCCCCTTCGTCAAATCCTTTGTTGACGAGGGTTCCTTCGGCGTGCTCAATTTGATTATCAAGTTTTTCTAACTCTGCTTTTAATTTTCTGTCATCAGAAGCTAGTTGCGTCTTTGCCAGTTGAACGGCGTTTAGACCTTCTCTCAAAGCAGTTAATTCTCTACCGGCGATGTGCCTCTTTAATGTCTTCAGTTCCTCAAATAACGACCCGTGCCGTCTTGCTGCGTCTGCTTGACGTTCAAGAGGTTTAAGCTGACGCTTCACTTCTCGAAGGAGATCTTGAAGACGAGTAATATTTTCCTCGGTTGACCTTAATCTCCGTTCGGACTTTTCTCTTCTTTTTCTGAACTTTAGAACACCAGCAGCTTCCTCAATGATAGATCTTCTATCTTCTGGTTTAGCGTTAAGCACAGCATCAATTTGGCCCTGAGACACTATTACGTGTTGGTGACGTCCCACACCGGAGTCGCTTAACATCTCTTGGATATCGAGTAAACGGCATGGAACATTATTCATTGCGTATTCGCTATCCCCGTTACGAAATAGAGTTCTGCTAATTGTTATTTCATTGAAATCTAACGGGATAACTTTGGCAGTGTTGTCTATAGTCAACGAGACTTCGGCACGACCGAGTGCCGTCCTTTTCGCCGTACCTGCGAAAATTACGTCCTCCATCTTTTGGGATCGCACTGTACCTGGCGCTTGAGCTCCAAGAACCCATGCTATCGCATCGACTACATTTGATTTCCCACTGCCGTTGGGTCCAACGACCACTGTGACCCCTGGTTCGAAATCTAGGGTTGTTGGCTCAGCGAAGGATTTAAATCCCTTTAGTGTCATTGATTTTAGGAACACAGAGTGAAACTAGTCGCTTCTGAAGCAAATTACACGTTTGTAGTTTAATTTTTTAATTTTTTAAACTTGGCTTTGCTCGCAATAGTAGGTCCAGATTCCACCGAACTTAGATCGCACTATGGGTTTACGCGACCTCGGGCTCAGTTCTCCATGCTTCTCATAGACCGAATGATGGTCTTGGAATGATCCTGGTTCGCCAGTGGTATCTAGGTAAAGACTCCCGTCGACTGTTGATCCACGATACTTAACAGCATCATAGATTGTTTGGACTATTGATTGCCAGAGTCGCCTTACCTCATTTGTTGTGAGAGAATCTGACATGCGGTCATATCTCAGACCGGCTTCGAATAAGATCTCGTCAGCATACATTGGCCCTATACCAATCACGAATGAATCATCAACGAGCAATGTTTTGAGCTTAGCTTTTCTTGCTTGAAGATAGTGTGCAAAATCCCCCCAAGTTATTCGTTGGGAGTGCTCAATTGGGTCGATTCCGAGTTCTGCTAATTCGGGCTTATCTTCAATGAAATCTGCTGTTTCATGTATAGAAACCGAGGCCTCACCGGCATGATCAATCAGTCTCATCTGCCCGGTTTGCGTGAATGTCAATATCAACTGTGTTTTTGGGTGAATTTCTGCTTTGTTTGGGACTCTACTTATTTGCCCACCACTTCCAAGTGCGATCGCTAATGTCATCTCATTGGATAATTCAAAGAGTATGAACTTTCCTACTCTGGAGACTGATTCGACTTTAGACTGATCTAGTTCTTTTTCAATTGCAGATTTTGCTTTGGGGCCGCCTGCAATTTTTGCTTTTGTAACTTCTATTGTTTTTATTTTTTTGCCAACGCAATCTCGTTCTAAGTCTCTCCGGATTGTTTCTATTTCTGGGAGTTGAATCATAGTTTCCTTGTAAGTTTTGCGTTGTATGACGATTTTAGCGTCTTATTTCCCAAGTTATTCGTTGGTGTACTTTTTCAGTGCTTCGGAGGCTGCCGCCTGTTCTGCTTCTTTCTTGCTGCTTCCTTTACCCTTTCCGATGATGTCATCCCCTGCTCGAATACTTGCGAAGAATATCTTTTCGTGGTCAGGTCCTTCGGAGTGAATACTGTATCGAGGCAGAGGCAATGACTGCTTTTCAAATATCATTTTGAGCCTGCTTTTGCTGTCTTCATTATTTTTCTTTGAAAATTCTTCAATTCTGTCTCCCAGGATGTCAATCACGAATCCCTTAGCTTCTAACCAGCCCCCATCAAGATATATTGCGCCAATTACAGCTTCAACTGCGTCCTCAAGTAGACCGGGAGAGATCGAAGCATTTCCTAACTTGAGATATTTATCAAGATTTATCTCCTCTGCTACCTCTTTTAAAGAGTTTCTTCCGACGACAACAGACCTAAGGAGCGAAAGTTGACCCTCGGATAATTCTGGATACTTCGTGTATATGTGTTCAGTGACAATGAGGCCAAGTACCGAATCCCCTAGAAACTCTAGTTTCTCGTTCGGCCCTGTTCCTTTGTTCTCAGCAGACCAAGATTTATGAGTTAGTGCCTCTTCTAGAAGAAGCGGGTCTTTGAAAACTTTATTTATTGAGTTTGCAAAACTTACCGTTGTGTCAGAAATCAAGGAAAACTAGCTCAATCGACTGAAAACATAGTCAACTGCGTCCCTTACGCTCTTTAGGTCTTCCAGATCCTCGTCATCAATTCTGAAGTCAACAGATCTTTCCGCTAGTTCTTCTTCAATAGCCTCAACAAGTTCTATAAGCGCCAAAGAGTCAGCATCTAAATCATCTGCAAAAGAGTCACCTTCATTGACCGTATGGGGGTCTATTTCTAGGATCTCACCTAACCTGTCTTTGATTAATTGCAATATCGCGTCTCTACCAAGAGGGTCTTGTTCCATGTGAGTTTCAGCTGGCATATGTTCCTGTCCTTAAATCTACGTCACCGATAATAGCGAATCTGCAGGCAACTATGGCGAAGTGTCTGAGAAATCACCCATTCAGGGTTTGAGAACTGATTGGAGATTTGCCACATGGTTGTCTCTATAAAGTTCATGTGCTGTTTTGATTGCGTTGAGAATTGCATTTGCTGATGAAGAGCCATGACTAACAATTGCAATGCCGTTAACACCGAGAAGAACTGCTCCCCCAACAGAATCTGGATCTAGCTTGTGATAAAGGGGCAACAAAGAAGGCCCTAATAGGTCAGCGCCTGCTTTCGCATCTTCAGAACTTGAAAATGCGGAAAATAACGCTTTCACTATGGCTTTTGCTGTTCCTTCAAGTGTTTTAAGGGCAACATTTCCAGTGAATCCGTCGGTAACTACAACGTCTACAGCCCCGCTCATTAGATCTCTTCCCTCTACATTTCCGATAAATTCTGCTTTGCTTACCGTTTCCCAATCTCCAGAATTCAAAATTTCATATGAGTCTTTTATCAGCGAGTTTCCTTTTCCAGCTTCTTCGCCAATTGATAACAGTCCAACTTTAGGCTTTGCAACTGCGAATCGGTCACGCGAATAAACTGCCCCCATTTCGGCAAATTGCAAGAGCCATTCAGGTTGACATTCTGCATTAGCCCCAGAGTCAAGAAGGATAACAGGGTGGTCCCCCTCCAGTGTCGGGATAGGTGTTGCGATCGCAGGGCGAGCGACTCCTTTTAGCCTTCCCATTCTCAACAATGCCGAAGCCATTGTAGCACCCGTATTTCCTGCGCTTACCATCGCTGCGCTATGGCCGTCTCTAACATATTCAGCTGCACGAATCAGTGATGAATCTTTCTTTCGTCGAACAGCTTGACCAGGATCCTCATCCATTTCAACTACTTCTGAGACATAAATAGTTTCTATGTCCTGTATGCCATCTAGAGCTTGCTCTGTTCCGAATAGAACAATCGGAATTCCTGATTCTTTGGCTAATCTGGCTCCTTCGACTATCTGATCGGGTGCATAATCACCGCCCATTGCATCAACGGCCACCGGAAGAGATTTTTCAGTCATGATTTCGTTTTTAGACTAGACCTCAACGGCTACTCGATCGTCATACCACCCGCAATTTCCGCATACATGATGGGGTCTTTTGGCGGCACCACAACGTGGGCAAGAGTTAAGAGTCGGTGCATGAAGTTTCCATGCAGAGTTACGCCTGCTTCTACTTTTGGATTTTGATGTTTTCTTCTTTGGTACTGCCATGGATTTTCCAATTCTTCTTACAACAAGCGTAACTAGCGCAAATTAGAGCTTACCGACCAGCAGACTTTCTTGCACCCAGATTAGAAAAAGTTAATCATCTGTGAATTTCAACTGGTCCAATGCAGACCATCTGGGATCCTTAAACTCTTGAGGATTTTGTTCAGTATTCGGCGGAAGAGACTTCGTAAAGAATTCTGTATCTTTTGGTCCAGTGCATGATTCAGAGCATAAAGCGGCGAGTGGAAGATTAAGCAATACCTGTTCCGCCAGCATTGGCTTCAAGTCAAGCTTTTCACCAAGCGGCAGTTCAAAGGTTTCTCCTTCAGAAGCGCCCTCTTCAAATATCTCGTTAATATCAATTGATGTGCACCCCGAGGTAGCCTCAAGGCATCTTCGACACTGAGCAGTCCAATGGAGTGTCGCAGTTCCAATGGCCGTGATCCTTTCCGAGACTGCTTCGAGAGAAATTTTTACTTGAATAAGAGTTGCGCTGGAGTGAGTTGTTTCTAAAAGATCAGGTTTCCATTCTGATGCTACTTCGGCGGGAACACCTGGATTTCTTTGTAATTTTGGGAGATCTACGACAAGATCGCTTGAGTCTGGAGACTCGTTAACCGATTTCATCCTGGTCATACAGCTCAGGTCCTTGTTCTGTTTCTGTTTCTGCAGATCCATGAGCTTCCTTCAGGTCGGCTAGCGGATCTCCTTGCAGTTTAGTTCTTCCATCTGCGACTACCTTTTGAGTTTTCTTCAAAACAGCTTCAAAGCTAGCAAGTCTTTGGTCGCAAAAATCCTCGGTTTCAAGCCGAAGCCTTTGAGCTTCAGCTTGAGCTTCTTCGACGAGTCTACGAGCATGGATCTCAGCAGCTTTTACGACCTCGGACTTCTGGACCATTTGACCAGCTCTGGCACGAGCCAAATCAATTAACTCATCCCCTTCTCTCTGCGTTCTGGAGAGGAAGTCTTCTCGTTGCTTAAGTAACCATCTTGCAGCACGGATCTCATCGGGCAAACGTATGGATATATCGTTTAAGACTGAAATGATCTCGTCCTTATTAACCATGGAAGATGAAGATAATGGAACTGGGCGAGCTGCATCAACAACATTAATGAGCCCTTGAATTAGGCGTTCGACTTCGGGCGCTTCATATGGTTCCACTGATTCGAATGCTGTGCTTTCATCATTCTGCTCTGCTTCAGTCATTATTACCTATTTCTCTCTCTAATAATTCAGAAACGGGTTTTGGCACCAATCCCGATACATCTCCCCCTTCAGATGATATTTCACGAATAAATCGACTTGAAATGTAGGAGAATTCCGGGTCCGCTGGAATGAAGAATGTATTGATTTGCGAAATTCTTTTGTTGGTTTGAGCCATCTGCATTTCTATTTCAAAATCTACCGAAGACCGAAGGCCTTTGATAATTACGTCAGCATTTAACGCCTCAGCGACATCAACGACAAGACCAGTTGAGGAATCTGTAACTACATTATCAAGATGTACAAATGAAGTTTTGAGTAACTCTTCCCGTTTTTCAATAGACAAGAATCCTTTTTTTTCTCTGTTGTGCATTGCAACTACGATTAATTGATCAAAAATCGTTGCGGCTGTCTCTACTATTTGCACATGCCCGAGGTGAACTGGGTCAAATGATCCAGGATAAATTGCAATAGCCATTAAATAAATCTACCCCAGATTTTGCGCTACCTATGTTGGTAAACCTATTTTCTGCCGCGAACTCAATAAATACATACTTATTTCCTGTCTTTATATTTGCTGTGTAGCTATTAAGAGGTTGGTTTGACCGTATTTCTGGCTCTTGATTATTTGCCAATCACTCTCAAGGGTTACGTTTTCTGAACTCTCAATGACTATTGCATGAGCATTGATATCTTCAAGCAATGCACCCCAATGTTCATATTTATAAGGGGGGTCTATAAGAGCTACGTCAAAATACTCTTTCTTTTTGAGGAAATTCAGTGCATCCGTTTTCAGTATTTTTGATGCTGAGCCATAATTCAATTTTTCAACATTTACCGTGATGCAGTCAATCGCCTCCTCGTGGTTATCAATAAATACTACTGAATTTGCTCCACGTGATAGAGCTTCTATTCCTAATGAACCTGTACCGGAGAATAAATCGAGAAATGATTTGTCATTAACGAGTCCATAACTGTGAAGGGAGTTAAAGATAGCTTCTTTGACGCGGTCCTTTGTAGGCCGAATGTGATCCCCGATTGGTGCGACTAACTTTCGCCCTTTCGCTACTCCAGCTATGACCCTCATATTAAATTACGTTATCTTCTCCAAGAGGGGTAGGGATGAAACTTCCATCGGAAATTACGTGTGTTGACTGTGGCGGAAGATGTTTTTTGGGCAGCAAGGAACCGGAGTCTGGCTGGAAAGCGAATATGGTTGTGTTCTATCGTTGTAAGGATTGTCTTGACAGATGGGACATAGTAGTTGGAGATGACGGCATTTAAGAGGGGTCTCTCCACATGCAGGTTAGTGCCGCTTTCCCATCGTCAAGTTCTAATTCCTTTTGTATTTCAAAACCTAGCCGATAGTAAAAGGAGAGATTTCTTGGGTTGGTTGATTCAAGGTATGCCCCAATTCCTTCCTTATCACAAATCTCCAGAATAGGCCGAAGGAGTTTTGCTGCTCGTCCTTTACCTTGCATCTCAGGAACAGTTCCAACTGCTTGCAGGTACCAATGAGGCTGCGAGGGATGATTAGCATTAACTTCAGCGAAAGCCTCGAGAACCTGTGAGATCCTATCGTCAACTAATTCATGCATTAAATTGACGAATGCGTCTTGTTCGGCATCACCATTGTTTTCAGATTCCTCTAAATCTAGGATTGGTTTAGTCCATATCGACGAGGTCGAGCCATGTGCATCAACACTTAATATCCAATTGGGATTCTTTGTTGAGTGGCGGGTTAGGAAATGCCACCATTCATGCAAATTTTGTTTATGATTTTTCCCTGGAAATAGCCAACTGAAGAAAGGGTCAAACAGAAAGGCCTCTGTGAGAATATTTGCGGTTGTTAGTGGGTCAGACACTGCACTTTGTGGTTCATTCATGATTTAAATAGATATTCTACTTTCTCTTCCTTGAAGAAAAGGTCCATCTCCTCAATGAGAAGCGATATATCTTCGCCTTGCTGTGCCAAATCTAACAGAGCATTCGCGGCATTCCTTGCATGTGATACCCACTCTTTATCTCTTCGAAGTGAGGCAATTCTTAGATCGGTCCTGCCCTTTTGTTCAGCCCCCATTACTGTTCCCTCTCCACGGAGTTCTAGGTCTATTTCAGCTAAATGAAAACCGTCATTTGAATCTACAAGGGCTTGCAAGCGCGCGTCAGTTTCCGATGTGTGGGAGTTACTAACTAAGTAGCAAATTGACTGGAATGATCCTCGTCCGACGCGCCCTCTCAATTGGTGCAATTGGGCGATACCGAATCTTTCAGCGCCGAGAATAACCATTGCTGTAGCATTTGGAATATTTACCCCCACTTCGATAACCGTGGTAGACACTAAAGCGTTTAGTTCACCATTTCGAAATGAGTCCATCACATTTTGCTTTTCGCTTGGATGCATTCTCCCGTGAAGCAATCCAACAGACATTTCTCTGAGTTCAGCATCCTTTAATCTGTGATACGTAGCTTCGGCTGAAGTAGTGTCAATGTTCTCGCTCTCATCAATTAGTGGACATACGATAAATACTTGGCGACCTTCCAGAATTTGCGCTTTCACTTCTTTCCACAACTCGGGAGTGTCAGCAACTCTTCTCGTTTCAACAGGAATACGCCCCTCTGGAAGTTCGTTCAAAATACTTACATCAAGATCTCCATATACAGTCATTGCCGCTGTTCGAGGAATTGGTGTGGCGGTCATTACTAGCAGATCTGGTATTGCCGCACTATTTCCTTTATTTCGAAGAGCAGCGCGTTGATCAACCCCAAACCGATGCTGTTCGTCGACTACAGCGAGACCAATGTCTGCAAATTCAACTGATTCCTGGATTAAGGAGTGTGTGCCTACGATTATGTCAATTTCTCCACGCCTTAATTTTGCCCGTATCTCTTTGGCATCCTTCTCTGAAGTCTGACTTGTCAGTAGAGAAATATTTAGTTTTCGTTCACCTAGCAAGTTAGTTGAGTCCATGAGAATGAAACTGCCTAGCAATTCTTTGGCACTGACGAAATGCTGTTCTGCAAGCACTTCGGTTGGGGCCATGATTGAGCCTTGTTTGCCCGCCTCAACTACAGAGAGTAGCGCTGCTATAGCCACGAGCGTTTTCCCTGATCCCACGTCTCCTTGAAGAAGTCGATGCATAGGGCAAGAGGCGCGCAGATCTTGGAAGATTTCGGCGATTGCTTTGCTCTGAGCATTCGTTGGTTCAAAAGGAAGGCTCTCTATTAGCTTGTTAACTAGGTCTCCGGAAAAGTCGTGACTGATTCCTTGAGTGGCTAACTCTAGTTGTCTTTTTCGTGCTAGAAGAAGTAACTGGATACGAAGCAATTCGTCAAATACAAGGCGTTTCCTTGCAGTTAGCATTTCTCCTAGGTTTTTAGGATTATGAATTGAAGAATAAGCATTGTCGCGACTGACAAGATCGTATTGCTCTCTTATGGCGGAGGGTAAAGGTTCAGCGAAACCTCTGACTTTTGATTTGTCAAGCGCGTCTTTTGTCCAGTTACAGAACTCCCATGTTGATAGACCTGCTTTACCCGATTGTGCGTATACGGGAATGAATTTGCCTGTTTTATCTCCAATCAAGTCAACCACAGGATTAACCATCCTGTATTCGCCTCTATATTGATCAAGTTTCCCGAAGATAATGACCTCAGTGCCTACTTTTAATTGTTTCTCTCTCCATGGCTGGTTAAAAAATGTTAACGTCACATTTCCTGTTTGATCTGTGACTTTTGCAGTGACTAATGAACGCCTGTTGCGGGTCTTTTGCTTATAAACGTTAAGGATTTCAACAAGTATCATTCCTTCTTCGCCCACCTGCAACGAGGAGATCTTTGCCTCATTTGTTCTGTCGATGTACCTACGGGGGAAATGGGTCAAGATATCAAGAACTGAGAAGATATCTAAAGAATTGAGCGAACTTTCTTTCTTCGGCCCTATGCCTTTCAGCCGAGATAACGGTATGTTCGACAAGTCTGGAAGTGTCAACGGGTTTTGAGAGTTGGACATTTAACACCCTATCCCGCAGAGATGGCCTTCGCCTATCTTCATTCTTTGCACCCGACCCATTCTCAAAGGGGTAATCATCTAATCATTCGATACCAAAATAGTAGGGATACAAAGGTTGCCCACCGCTATGAACTTCCACTTCAATTTCAGGTTTATCATTTGAAAGCCAAGCTAATAGATCTTTTGTAACTTCTGGGGGGCAGTCCTGCCCTTCAATAATTGTCACTATTTCATGTTCGTCCCCGATAAGTGTTTGCAAAAGATCCAAAGCTGCATCACCTAGGTTTTGTCGGGCAACAATGACCCCTGTTCTGTCTAAACCGATCCAATCACCTTCAGTTACTTTGCCTGCATCTGTCTCGCTATCCCGGACGGCTTGGGTCACCTCACCTGTTGCAACTGACTCTGCCATGGAGTTCATTGATTGAGAATTTGTTTTCGCATCTGCTGCTGGATCAAATGCTAATAGAGCAGAGAATCCTTCTGGGATGCTTCTCGTCGGAACAACCATGACGTTCTTGCTGACTTGATGATCTACTTGTTCAGAGACGGGGATTATGTTCTTGTTGTTAGGAAGAATTATGACTTCATTTGCTTGAACCTGTTGAACAGCTTCAAGTAAGTCCTTAACAGATGGGTTCATTGATTGCCCTCCAGCAACAATTGCGTTGACGCCCATTGACGCAAAAATTTGTTGAATGCCTTTTCCTGCAACTACAGCGATGACTGCGGTGTTTTCAGCACTGGGGTTCGGAACGATGATCTCGCTGGCGCCCACGACCTCAATATGGTCCTCTATGTGGAAAAGTTCTTCTTGCAAATCAGTAACTCTTATTTGATAGGGCCTTCCAGCTCTAATGCCTGCCTC
>CEOC01014964.1_pt1 | contig 10595 bp, 10 predicted proteins | sample 356191 | NCBI WGS metagenome assembly CEOC01 (sample SAMEA2619952, study PRJEB7988) | marine metagenome | biome: marine biome (ENVO:00000447); feature: deep chlorophyll maximum layer (ENVO:xxxxxxxx); material: "saline water (ENVO:00002010), including plankton (ENVO:xxxxxxxx)" | depth 17 m
GTTTCGATACCTTGTATCAAATCTTTTTTATCATTTAAAAGATAGGTCGCTAGTCTAACTGGTAGATAAACAGTTAGAGGTTTATTATTTTTCATTGCTTCTTCTTCAAGCATTCTTACTAAATTGACTGAAAGCGTAGATAGAGATTTAATGTAACCAGTGCCCCCGCATGTAGGACATATCTGATTATTATTATCTATGATAGAAGACTTCAGCTTCTGTCTTGATATTTCCATTAACCCAAACTTTGATATTCGAGTAAATTGCATTTTAGCTTTATCAATCTTTGATAACTCAGCCATTTTTTTCATTACAGATTTTTGCGAATTGATAGACATCATATCTATGAAGTCAACAACTATAAGTCCACCGATATCTCTCAATTTTAGCTGTGTGCATAATGACGCTGCTGCTTCTAAATTAGTATTTAATGCAGTTTCTTCTATATCACCACCTTTAGTTGATTTAGCAGAGTTAACATCAATACTAGTTAGCGCCTCAGTTGTATCAAAAACTATGTTACCACCAGAAGGTAATGTAACTTTTTTCCTATACACGCTCTGCAATTGAGTCTCAACTCCAAAATTACTAAATATAGGAACAGGTTTTTTATAATGTTCTACCTTAACTTTTGAATGCGGAATGAAGTGCTCTTTAGCATTCATAAAATCTTCATAGAATTTATCATCATCTATTATGACTTCATTAATCGTATCATCTATATAGTCTCTGATTACTCGAGCAAGCATACTGCTCTCTTGATAGATTAGAAATGGAGCTTTCTTCAAGACTGAATTTTCTAAAATAGATTCATAGATTTGTATTAAATAATTCATATCCCACTCTAGGGTTTCATTATTAGTATCTAAACCAGAGGTCCTTAATATGACGCTCATTCCTTCTGGTACATTCATATCATTTAATAATTTTTTCGCCTTCTGCCTATCATTTCCTTCAAGTCGCCTTGATACGCCTCCGGTATTTGGGTTTTTAGGTAAAAGAACAAGATATTTACCCGCTAAGCTAAGATAAGTTGTAAGAGCTGCGCCTTTTGAACCTCTCTCTTCTTTATCAATCTGAACAACTATCTCTTTTCCAGACTCAATGCAGTCTCTTGATGACTTTTGTTTTCCCGGAGTGAAGATATCAGGAGATATCTCTTTGAATGGTAAAAAACCATGTCTTGATCTACCAAAATTTACAAATGCTGCCTCTAAACTAGGTTCAACTCTAGATATGGTGCCTTTGTATATATTTGACTTGATATTCTTTGTAGGTAAGTCTATGTCTAATTCTGTTAGTTTGCTGTCTTCGACTATAGCAAGACGCAATTCTTCTCTCTGAGAAGCATTTATTAAAATTTGTTTCATTTAAAATCCTGTAATTCATTTCTTTCTCTTTTTCTATATGATTTTTTGTATAATTTTGAAAGGCGGTTCTAATTATTTAGCTTTATTCTTTCTACTATTAATAAATATTGTTTAAGCTATTTTGTACTAATATTCCTTAATTATATATTTGATACTAGTATTTTTTCTTTATTTTCAATAATTTAGCTCTTATTATAGCTAAAATTTATTAAACAATATAAAAATCTTTGAATTAATATATCAATGATTTACACTATCTTCAAATAATATTGTGTCTATTTCAAATAAAATTACCGTAAGAAAAGTTACTATTGGCCACGATCAAGAAGGCCAGAGAGTAGATAATTACTTGCGTAAAATGCTCCCAGGAGTCCCAAACAGTTTAATATATAAGATAATCCGAGATGGACAAGTCAGAATAAATGGTGGACGGGTAAAACCATTGTATAGGCTTAAAAATAAAGACATAGTGAGAATACCCCCGGTTTCGATAGATTTAAAGCCTCAATCTATCTCTAAAAATCTCATGAAGGACTTCAAAAAAATAATACTTTATGAAAATGAAGATTTTATGGTTATTGATAAACCCGCTGGAATTGCCGTTCATTCTGGATCGAAAATTAAAAATGATATTATGTCTACATTAAAATCAGTAGATAAGTATAAAACATTGTCACTTGTGCATAGGTTAGATCAAAACACTAGCGGATGCTTGATCTTAGCTAAAAATTATCATGCAGCATCACACATAGGAAAACTATTTCAGTCTGGTGAAGTCGAAAAAAACTATCTCTCTCTTTTATCTGGAGCTTTGAGCGGAGATAGGGTGGCAGTTGACCACTCTCTTGCGAGAAATAGAGGAAATAAAGTAAACTCTGTTTCAATATCAAAAGGAGGAAAAGAAGCTTTATCTTTTATAACACTTATTAAACAGTTTAAAGAGTGTTGTCTGGTGGATATTAAAATAGAAACAGGTCGTATGCATCAAATAAGGGTTCACGCATCAAGCATAGAACAACCTGTCTGTGGTGATACAAAATATGGTGACATCTCAATAAATAAAAAAATGAGATTTTATGGTCTTAAGAGAATGTTTCTACATTCTAAAAAACTCTCTTTTTTTTACAAAGGTCAACATACTATAGAGTCTCCAACACCAGAAGATTTAACATTAGTAATTGATAATCTTAAAAATCAACTATAATATTATTATAAGCAAGCAATTAATATTAAAATATGGATGATAATAGATTACTAAAAGATATAGTTACCTCCCTAGTGGAAGAAAGAAAATCTGAAAAAAAATTCAAATTCTTTCTTAGGGCTCTATTTTTTATATTTATCATCTTTTTGGCTATTTCGATTGCCTTGTCTACATCAAAAAATGTTGGTTTCTCAACTGATCATGTGGCAGTAATCCAGGTTAATGGAATGATATCATCTGTTGGACCTGTTAATTCAGAATTACTTTTACCTCATATACATAATGCAGTTGAAAATAAAAACTGTCTTGGAATTATCCTAAGAATCAATAGTCCTGGTGGTAGTGCGACACAATCAAAAATCATTTTTGATGAAATAAATAAAATTAGATCTACATCTGATAAGAAAATATATGCTGTAATTGAGGATGTGGGTGCATCTGGAGGTTATTATATAGCCGCAAGTGCAGAAAAAATCTTTTCTAGTTCATCTAGCATAGTTGGTTCTATAGGAGTAAGACTTGATAGTTATAATATTAAACGTTTGATGGATCAGATAGGAATTAAGTCACAAACATTATCCTCTGGAAAAGATAAAACAATACTTGATCCTTTCTCAGACTTGAGCGATGAGCATAAGATACACTTACAAGATCTCCTCAGTAATATACACAATCAATTTATATCTGATATCATCCTATCTCGTGGAAGTAAGATTGATAAAGATGCTTTCACTGGATTATTTTGGACTGGTTCCGCGGCAATTAAGATTGGTTTGATAGATGAATTACTATCGATATATGATGTCAGCGAAAAATTTTTTAATAATAATAACTTAGTCACATATAATAAAGAGCGCGATATTTTAAAAGAAATATTCAATACAAACATAAGTCTGCCTTATGATATTTTTGGTATTAGATATTAGGCATGAGTTATAAAGTCTTCTGTGAATCTTTAGAAGATCATGTTTTTAAAATTTCCTTAGAAAAAGGTTGTGATCTAAATCTTCTTGCTGAAATAACTGTTGCAGAAGATATTAATACTTATAAAAAATCTTATGGAAAAACACTAATTGTTGGTGGTGCTGACGGATATCTTGGGGCTGTTTTAATTTCTGGACTTGCAGCACTCAGGTCAGGCTCAAGATACGTAGAAGTATTTTCAACAGATACTAATCATTCTTTAATACCACTCCATCGACCAGAACTCATGACTTCATCTAATATTGAACAATTAAATCATAAATTTAGTACTTATCAAAATCTCCTTCTCGGCCCTGGTATATCCAGCAATCAGTGGTCTAGGGAAACTTTTTCAATTTTTAAGAATTTTTGTCAAAATAAAAAAACTACTAAAAATATTGTGATGGATGCTGGTTTTTTAAGTTTACTGGCAGAAGATCCGTTTAGTGATGACAAGTGGGTTCTTACTCCGCACATTGGTGAAGCAGCGCAATTATTGAACGCCAGCACAAAACATATACAAAACAACAGGCTGGATTCTGCTAAACAAATTCAGAAAATATATGGCGGTATAATTATATTAAAAGGACACAATACAATAATACAAACACAGAATGATAGCTATATATGTACTCATGGAAATAATAGCATGGGCACTGCTGGCATGGGAGATTGTTTGGCAGGCACTCTAATATCATTAATGTCTTTAGTAAATGCAAAAGATTATAATAATGCTATATTATATGCTGTTGCTCTTCATTCAATGGCAGCAGATAACATACTTGCTAGTAAAGGTAAATTTGGAATATTAGCAAGTGATGTAATAGTTGAAATTAATGATCTATTAAATAATAATTAATTTAACTTAAAGAAATGTCTACAAGAAAAAATTATTATCATGTCAACAAAGAAAGTTTCTTCTATAAAATTTTAGAAGATTTGGATTTATTGAATGATAAATATATAGTCTTTCTGAATGGAGCAGTAGGATCAGGCAAAACTACTTTTGTTAAATCCTATCTCTCCTACATTGGGGCTGAAATTGATGTTACGAGTCCTACCTTTACGATAGTCAACGAATATCTCTCAGACTCTAAAAAAATATATCATTATGATTTTTATCGTTTGAAAGATAAAAACGAATTATTTGAAATAGGTATAGATTATTATCTTGATCAACCAGGAATACATTTTATTGAATGGCCCAATAATTTTTTAAACTATCTCCCAACACCTGATATTGATATTTCTCTTATTATCTTACCTGATTCAAGACTAGTTAAAATAGAAAGAAGATATGAATAGTAGACTACCAATCATATGCATCATGGGTTCTACATGCACTGGAAAGACCGAATTAGCTATTCATTTGGAAAATAAATTTCCTCTTGAAATCATCAGTGTAGATTCCGCAATGATTTATAGAGAAATGGATATAGGTACTGATAAACCATCGAAAAATATTCTAGAATCAATCAAACATCATTTTATAAACATTCGTAATCCCAATGAAGGTTTTAATGTTGCTGATTTTTTTCAAACTACTAATAAATTAATTAGAGATATTCATAGTCGTGATAAAATCCCATTATTAGTAGGTGGGTCATTAATGTATTTTAATAGTTTATATAAAGGGTTATCAGTTTTACCAACAAAAAATGTTTCTGATCGTAATTTAATCGATAGCTTACTGGATGTGTATACACTTGAGGATTTACATAACTGTCTAGAAACTATAGATTCAAAAACCTATAACAAGATTCAACCAAATGATAAACAGAGAATTCAAAGAGCTCTTGAAGTTTATATGTCTTCAGGAAAATCAATTTCTTCTTTATTTAAAAAGAAAAGGCCTTTTTTTGAGTTTTATGACATCTTAACAATTAAAATGTTTTCTAGTGATAGATCAGTTATACATGAAAAAATTTCATCTAGGATGATGAATATGTTCAATCAAGGATTGATCGATGAAACACAATATCTCGTAGAAAAATATAAATTAACTTCAGATTCACAATCAATGAAAATCATAGGATATCGTCATATTTTAGATTACTTAAGAGATAATTCGAGCATAGAAGATCTTAAAAACAAGTGTTTGTTCGCCACTAGACAGTTGGCTAAGAGACAGATTACATGGCTTAAGCAATTTCCATGTAATCATGGCATTGATATTTTAGATAATGACCCTACAATTACATATAAGGTAGTTGACATTCATTGCAATTTAGATCAATAGTGTCAATATTAATAATATAACTGTAAATAAGAGCATTACTCTTTGTGGGGTAATAATATGCAAGATAATCTTCAAGATAAATTTTTAAATAAACTTCGAAAAGATAAAATTAGCGTATCTATTTTCTTGATAAATGGTATTAAACTGGATGGCATCATAGATGCTTTTGACCCATATACAATCATGCTCAAAAATAAAACAACTCAGAGTATTTATAAACATGCCATATCAACAATAGTCCCAAATCATTCGGATAAAATAGAAATTGATGACTAATGATGTTTATATTATGATGTGTTCTAAGGAGTAATTATATGGCATGGAATGAACCAGGTGGAAACAAGGACCCATGGAGTCGTAAACCCAAAGGTGACTCAGAATTAGATAAGATTCTCAATGAGTTTACGAAATCTTTTAAAGATCTACTTGGTGGCTCAAGTGGAGACTCAGGGTCAAATAAAAAAAATACATCAATATTTCTAGCAATAATAGCGGTTATCTATTTACTTAGTGGTATTTATATTGTCAATGACGGTGAACGAGGCGTTGTTCTTCAATTTGGTAGTTATCATTCTATGACATCACCTGGCCCTCACTGGGTCCCAAGATTAATACAAAAAGCTGAAATTGTTGATGTTTCTAAAATTAGATCTAGTCAACAAAAAGCTGTGATGTTAACTGAAGATGAGAACATAGTTAGTGTCAATTTTGCAATCCAATACGATGTCAAAGATGCGAGTGATTTTATATTTAATCTGAGAGATCCTGATGAAACATTAAGTGCTGCTGGTGAGAGTGCAATAAGAGAGGTTGTTGGTAAAAATAGTATGGACTTCATAATCACTGAAGGAAGAGAAGAAATTGCAGCTAACACAAAAGATCTTTTGCAGAGATTGTTAGATGAGTATAAATCTGGCATAAATGTACAGACTGTAAATATACTTGAGGCTCAACCACCCGAGCAAGTCCAAGATGCTTTTTCTGATGCGATTAGAGCAAGAGAAGATGAACAACGATATATAAATGAAGCTGAAGCATATAGAAATGAAATTATACCTTTAGCACGCGGGGAAGCAAAACAAATTCTAGAAGAAGCGAAAGCCTATAAAGTTAAAATTATAAAGTCAGCAGAAGGTGAAGCTTTAAGGTTTTTGAATTTATATAAAGAGTACGAAAAAGCACCTCAAGTCACGAGAGAAAGGTTATATTTAGAGACAGTAGAGTCGGTTTTAGCAAATACGTCTAAGGTTATGGTTGATGTTGAAGGTGGAAATAACCTTTTATATCTACCTCTTGATAAATTAATGGAATCAAGATCGAAGAGCGCTGAATCTAATAAGTTTGAAAGCTCTGAAATAGGCAGAAATAATATTAATACGTTATCTGATAAAATTAGAAATAATAGAAATAGTTTTAATTCAAGAAAGAGAGATTTATATAGTGAATAATAGAAATATACTAACAATACTTTTGGCAGGCTTAATAATCATATCATCATCTGTCTTTATAGTTGATGAAAGAGAGATCGCTATCAAGTTTAGACTTGGTGAAATCGTCAAAACATATGATGAGCCAGGTATATTTCTGATGATTCCTTTTTTAAATAATATAAAAAAATATGACTCGCGTCTGCTTACTATGGATTCTAAACCAGAACAATTTCTAACTAGTGAAAAGAAAAATGTAATAGTTGATTCTTATGTGAAATGGAAAATTACTGACCCTCAAAATTTCTATAGATCATCTAAAGGTGACGAGAGAATAGGGATAAATAGATTGTCTCAAATAATAAATGATCTCACAAAGAGTGAATTTAGTAAAAGAACTATAAATGACGTTGTTTCGGGCGATAGAGTAGCACTAATGAATACTGTAAGAACGGAAGCCAATAAAGCTTCCGCTGCTCTTGGAATCACTGTGATTGATGTAAGAGTGAAAAAAGTTGATTTGCCCGATGAAGTGAGTAACTCAGTATATGCGCGTATGGTTAAAGAACGTGCGACTGTTGCCAAATCCTTCAGGTCAAAAGGGAAAGAGGAAGCTCAGGGGATAACTGCCTCAGCTGAGAGAGAGTCTGCAACTATAGTTGCAGAGGCATATAAAGAAGCACAAGTAATTAAGGGCGAAGGAGACGCTATTTCAACCGAGACATATGCAGCTGCATACAATAGTAGCCCTGAATTTTATTCGTTCTACAGAAGTCTATCTGCTTATAAAGGTACTTTTAGTTCTAAACAAGACATACTTCTAATTGACCCGGATTCTGATTTCTTTAAATATTTCAACGACCCTCTAGGTAAAAAATAATAGATATTTGGTTCGTATTACTAGTAGGTGTTTGTATTGCAATAATCTTTGAAGGCCTGCTTTTATTTATTTCTCCGCACTATACAAAACAGGCTCTTTATTATTTTGCCGAACTTAGCAATAAATCTTTGAGAATAATTGGTCTTGTCTGTATGATGTTGGGGTTAGGTCTATTTTTGTCAATAATTTAGGGTATTTATGAAATCAAGAAACTTTTTAATTCCAGATGGTATTGAGTATTACATTGGTGATGATGCAATCAGGTTCGACAAACTTAAGTCCAACATTCTGAAAATTTTTTCAAAATATGGTTGTACCTATATAGTACCTCCTATATTTGATAGTTTAGAAAATTTATTAAACCTAAACTCATCGGATTTAGATAGTAAAACAGGCTATATTTTAGATCGATCAACTGGAAATGAAATAGGCGTTAGAGCGGACATTACTCCTCAGATATCCAAGGTTGATTATCAGATAACAAACGGCTCTGGAAATTCTAAATATTCATATATGGGAGACATTTTACGTCTATCACCTGGTCCTTTTGATCGAGCCAACCCTTTTCAAACTGGAGTTGAGTATTTTGGCAACATAACAAAAAAAGTAGATATCGAAATCATAAAACTAATGATTGATGTAATAAGCTTATCTAGACAAAAAAAAATTGTGATTGAGTTAGGGGATCTCTCTTTTGTAAACAATTTATTATCAAAATTAAATATATCTGAGGATAATAAACTTAAATTAATAGATTTGATAAATCTTAAGTCTAAATCTGAAATTAGAGATTTCTTCAAAGATTATAAGTTATCTCCTAAACTTTTATCATTACTTTTTAATTTAATTGATATATCGGGAGATATTTCAGTTTTATCTGAGCTTAAGAAATTATCGAGAAAGTTTAATTTAAATTTAGTTGCAGAAATTAATGAATTAGCATCTATATCAAAATCTATAAATAGATTTAGTGATATATCTCAAATACAAATAGATCTATGTGAACTTCATGGTTATAGTTATCAATCTGGCTTATTCTATTCTGCTTATGTTCCTGGATTAAGAAAAGAGATTTCTAGAGGTGGAAGATATCAAGCATATTTGAAAAAAAACGGTACACCCCGTATAGCAACAGGATTCAGCCTTGATATTAAAGATATACTCAATTTATCTATAGGCAGGAGAGATGCTCATGTCTAATGTTCTGCTAGTAGGTACTCATTGGGGTGACGAAGGAAAAGGAAAGATTGTTGATGTTTTATCTGAAAACGCCAAAGGTTGCGTTAGATTTCAAGGTGGGCATAATGCTGGACACACTTTAGTAATAAATGATGTCAAGACAATACTTCATTTAATACCCTCTGGTATTTTGCGAAATGATGTCAAGTCAATTATTGGTAATGGTGTGGTAATTTCACTGGAGGCTCTACAATCTGAAATCAAAGAATTAGAAAGCAACAATATAAGCATCAAAGATAAACTTTTTATTAGTGAGTCTTGTCATGTAATCCTGCCAACACATGTTGCCCTGGATATAGCTCATGAAAAATCACTTGGTAAGTCATCAATTGGAACAACTGGACGAGGCATAGGTCCGACCTATGAAGATAAGGTGGCAAGGAGAGGAATTAGACTAATTGATTTTTCTAACATAGATATACTTAAGAAAAAACTCGAGAAATCAATGGATTATCATAATTTCCTACTAAAAGAATATTATAAGAGCGGTACTATCTCAATAGATACAGTGCTTGAAAAATTAGTACCAATTTTTGAGGAAATTAAGTCTTATGTATGCAATGTAGCTCCATTGATATTAGAACTTAACAAAGACTCTAATATAATATTTGAGGGAGCTCAAGGAACTATGCTTGATATAGATCATGGAACATATCCATTTGTTACCTCTTCTAATACAACTATGTCTGGAGTAATTTCCGGAACAGGTATTGGTGTAGATAAAATTAATTATTCGCTCGGTATAACAAAAGCTTATACTACTAGAGTAGGACATGGTCCATTTCCTACAGAGTTACATGATCAATTAGGACTCAATATAGCTGAATGGGGAGGAGAAGTTGGAGCTACAACTGGACGCGCAAGAAGATGCGGATGGTTAGATTTGAAAATACTTAAGCAGTCGATAGAACTAAACCGTATTAATGGTATAGCACTAACTAAACTTGATGTTTTAGATAATCTTGAAAAAATTAAGATATGTCTAGATTATGGACCTATAGATTACCAGACTTTCAACACATCTGATATGAAGTATATCGAAATCGAAGGTTGGAAGAGCTCAACAGTAGGTATAACAAATTATGACGAATTGCCAGAAAATGCTAAGAAATATATAAAAACTATTGAAGAAATTTCTAAAACAAAAGTAGTTATGATATCGACTGGCCCATCGAGAGATCAAATTATAGTGCTGGAAGATATATTTAAATAAATATTTTATGAATGAAATGCAGAAATATATTTATGGTATTCATACATGTAATGCTCAGTT
>CEOC01154264.1_pt1 | contig 10585 bp, 6 predicted proteins | sample 356191 | NCBI WGS metagenome assembly CEOC01 (sample SAMEA2619952, study PRJEB7988) | marine metagenome | biome: marine biome (ENVO:00000447); feature: deep chlorophyll maximum layer (ENVO:xxxxxxxx); material: "saline water (ENVO:00002010), including plankton (ENVO:xxxxxxxx)" | depth 17 m
CACCGGGCGATGCATTGCTTTTCGGGGCAGAGACAACCGGCCTTCCGGAGTCGATACATAATGCCATTGATGATGACCGGAAGCTGGCCCTGCCGATGACGGGCGGCAATCGCAGCCTGAACCTGGCCAATGCTGTCTCTGTTGTCCTTTATGAAGCGTGGCGCCGCTGTGATTTTGCCGGTATGGTGACGCTGCCAGCCAATCCTGATCTGGTGTAACGCTGATTGTTCGAGTTCCCATGGCTGCCCCATCCGAAACCGACATGCTGACGAAACTGGATATCGCCACCCCCGGGGATGGCGAGATGGTGCGCATCGCCGATGATCTGTTGTGGTTCCGGTTTCGGCTGCCCTTTCGGCTGAACCACATCAATCTGTTTGCGCTGGATACTGACGATGGCTGGATGCTGGTGGATTGCGGCATAAACAGTGACGAGATCGGCGCCCAGTGGGATACAATCCTGCCACAGCTGCAGACCCAGAAGCCGGTCGCCGGGATCATCGTCACCCATCATCATGCAGATCATATCGGTTATGCCGGCCAGCTGGCAGATCGCACGGGGGCCACCATCCATATCGGGCAGGTGGAACATGATATGGCGCGCTGGGCGCTGGCGCAGAGCGAGGACAGTTTTGCCGCCATAGCCGCCAGCACCTATGCCAATTTCGGCCTTCCGCAGGCGCTAGTCGCGCGCACAACCAAGGTCGGCAATTACTATCGCAAGCTTGTTGGTGACTTTCCCGAGGCCGAAATCATCACCACCGACAGCCTGTTCCATACTATAGTAGGCCGCTGGAAGGTGCGTTTTGATGCTGGCCATGCGCCGGGGCATCTGGGCCTTTATGACCCTGACCGCCGAATCTATATCGCTGTTGATTTCCTGCTGGGCCGCATTTCGCCCAATATTTCGGTCAGCCTGCGCGACCCGGACGGGGATGTGCTGGCCCATTATTATGACTATCTGGCCGGGCTGGATGATATGGGCGAAGACTGGCAGATCATCTGCGGCCATGACTGGCATTACTTCAATGGCGCACAGCGCGCCACGCAGCTGATCACGCATCATGACCGGCGTCTGGACAGGTTGCGCGCGGCGGACGCCCCGCAGACAACGGCCGATGCAATGGACAGCCTGTTCAAGATGGAGTTGACCGATCACGAGGTTTTCTTTGCCAGCTGCGAGGCGCGGGCGCATCTGAATCACCTCGTTACGCGCGGCGAGATGACCCGCACCATGGAAGACGGCGTGGCGGTTTTTCACAACAGCTGACCGCAATTTACACAGCGTCGCAGCCCCTGCCGCGCGATTGACTAACCCTTTCCAGTCCGGCACAAACAGGCATCAGGCCCATCTTGCGGAGCGTCACCGATGAGCGATGACTATAAATTCGACACGCTAAGTCTTCATGCGGGCCATGTCCCCGACGCGCAGCATGGATCGCGCGCGGTGCCAATCCATCAGACGACATCCTATGTCTTCCGTGACAGCGAGCATGCGGCAGCCCTCTATAATATGGAGCTTGGCGGGCATCTCTATACGCGGATTTCCAATCCCACTGTTGCCGTGCTGGAACAGCGTGTTGCCGCACTTGATGGCGGTGTGGCTGCAACCGCAACCGCATCCGGCATGGCGGCGCTGGCAACGGCCGTGATGACCATTTGTTCATCCGGCGACCATATCGTTGCGTCCTCGCGCATGTATGGTGCGAATATCAACCTGCTGGAAAACACCCTGCCGCGCTTTGGCATCACCACCACCTTCGTCGCGCCGGACGATCTCGCGGCCATAGAGGCGGCAATCCAGCCGAACACAAAAATCATCTTTGGCGAGGTGATCGGCAATCCCGGGCTCGATGTCATGGATGTGGCCGCAGTTGCCCAGATTGGAAAGCGGGCGCATGTGCCGCTGATGCTGGACTGCACTTTCAACACGCCCTGGCTGCTGAAGCCGATCACGCTTGGCGCCAACATCATCATTCACTCGCTGACGAAATGGATGGGCGGTCATGGCATCGCCATTGGCGGCGCTGTCGTTGATGGCGGCAATTTCGACTGGGGCAAGGATGACCGGTTCCCGACCATCGCCGGCCCGCATTACGCGATGAACGAGATCAATTTCTTTGAGGAATTCGGCCCCGCCGCCTTTACCGCCAAGTTCCGCGCCGAGGGCATGTATAATTTCGGCCCCTCCATGTCGCCTACAAATGCCTTCCACATTCTGCAGGGGCTGGAAACGCTGCCGCTGCGCATGCAGAAGCATATGGACAACACGGCCGCGATGCTGGAATTCCTGAGCGGTCATGATGCTGTTGCCTGGGTGAAGCACCCGACGCTGCCAGACCATCCAAGCCACGCGCTGGTCAAGACCATGCTGCCAAAAGGTGCCGGGTCAATCATCGTCTTCGGGCTCAAAGGGGGGCGTGATGCCGGCAAGGCTTTTATCGAGGCTGTCGAGCTATCCTCGCATCTGGCCAATGTTGGCGATGCCAAGACCCTGGTCATTCATCCCGCAAGCACCACCCATTCACATATCTCGGCCGAGGCGATGGTAGAGGGCGGCCTGTCCGACGATATGATCCGCCTGTCAGTGGGGCTTGAGGATATTGCCGATATCACTGCCGATTTCGAGATCGGGTTCCGCGCCGCGGCGCGCGTTGCAGCGAAAGCTGCCGAATAGCGCGGCCCGCAGGGAGAGCGAGATGAAACACGAGCTTCACGGCGAGACCATCCATATCGCCACGGGCGGCCTGGATTTCGACGCGGCCAAACCGGTGATCATCTTCATCCATGGCAGTGGCCAGAGCCACCTGACCTGGGTGCTGCAAACCCGCTATTTCGCGCATCGTGGCTTTGCCGTCCTTGCCCCTGATTTCCCGGGCCATGGCCTGTCAGAAGGCAAACCGCTGACCAGCATTGAGGCGATGGCAGACTGGATTGATGGTCTGCTGGACAGTCTTGGCGCCAGCACAGCGACGCTGGTCGGCCATTCGCAGGGTGTTCTGGTGGCGCTGGAAGCCGCCCGCCGCCATCCGCAGCGGGTTGCCGCGCTTGGCCTGATCGCCGGTGCCATGGCCATCCCTGTCAATGACGCCCTGATCGAAATGTCACAATCGGCACCAGCCAAGGCGTTCCGGATGATGACAAGCTGGGGCCACGGACCGGGGGCGCACAAATTCGACAACACACAGCCGGGGCATGCCTTCCTTGGATATGGCAGGCGGGTGATGGCACAGAATGACGATGCTGCCCTTCATGCTGACCTTGTTGCCTGCAACCGCTATGATGACGGTGCCGGCGCCGCAGCATCTGTCACACAGCCCACCCTGTGCCTGATCGCTGCCAAGGACAAGATGACACCGGCCAAATTCGGACAGAAAATGGCCGCCAGCATCCAGGGCGCAGAACTTCGGATGTTTGACCGCGCCGGACATTTCCTGCCGGCAGAATACCCGATCGAGGTCAATGACGCGCTTGCCGCCTTTTTGGCGCGCTGACCAGTAGAAACCTCAGATAGAGAGATCAGACCATGTCAGACAGCGGATTCAGGAATATCGCCGTTATCGGTGCCGGCACGATGGGAAGCGGCATCGCCGCGCAGATTGCCAATGCCGGCCATCAGGTCCTGCTGCTGGACCTTGCAGCACGCGATGGTGCGGAAAAGTCACCTGCGGAAATGGCCATCGACCGGCTGCTGGCGTCGGACCCGCCACAGCTGATGCATAAGCGCAACGCCGGCAGCATCACCACTGGCACGATCAGTGATGATTTCGACAAGCTTGCCGAGTGCGACTGGATCATCGAGGCAGTTGTCGAACGTCTCGATATCAAAAAAGATCTCTATGCACGGCTTCATGCCACCATCGGGCCTGACTGTATTGTCAGTTCCAATACATCGACCATTCCGATCAGCCTTCTTGTCGAAGACATGCCGGCAGATTTCCGCAAGCGCTTTGCCATTACCCATTATTTCAATCCGGTGCGCTATATGCGTCTGCTGGAACTTGTCCGCGGCGCTGATACTGAAGATGCCGTCATTGACAGGCTGGCCGATTTCAACGACCGCGTGCTTGGCAAGGGCGTCGTGCGCTGTGCCGATACACCCGGCTTCCTTGGCAACCGGGTGGGCGTTTTTGCACTGCAGGTCGGCATTGACGAGGCGATGCGCAACGCGCTGACCATTGAACAGGCAGATGCGCTGATGGGCCGCCCGATGGGCATCCCCAAAACCGGCGTTTTCGGGCTCTATGACCTGATTGGCATCGATCTGATGGTGGATGTTGTCGCCTCGCTGCGATCGATCCTTCCCGAAGGTGATGCCTTTCATGCCGTTGGCGGCGAAAATGCAATGATTTCGGCGATGATTGCGGATGGGTTCACCGGCAATAAGGGCCGTGGCGGTTTCTACATGACCGGTGATGATGGCAGCGAAATGGCCCGTCCCCTGACCGGCGCGGGTGCGGCCCTTGCCGACTGGCGGCCGGCCAGTAGTGATCTTCCCGATGCGGCGGTACGCGCCGCCGATGCCGCCGCCACACGGCGCGAGCCCTTGCTGGAACTTCTCGATGGCAATGATAGCTGCGCCCGCTTTTCCCGCCGTGTTCTGGGGCGGGTTCTTGCCTATGCCGCCAGCCTTGTGCCGGATGTTACCAGCTCGCCGCAAGATATTGATGACGCCATGAAGCTTGGCTTTAACTGGCAGCGCGGGCCATTCGAGATGATCGACGCCATTGGTCCCTCACGCATGGCCGCATTGCTGAAAGAGGCCGATCTGGATGTGCCGCCGGTGCTGGCGACTGAGGCCCCCTTCTATCAGCCTGACGGCGATGTGCTGACAGTGCGGCAGGCAGATGGCAGCCAGTCGCCGGTACGCCTTCCAGCCGGCGTCATGCGGTTCCATATGACACGCCAGACCCTGACACCCATCGCCAGCAATAATGCCGCAAGCCTGTTTGCACTGGATGGTGACCTGCGGCTTGTCGAGTTTCATTCCAAGGCAAATGCGCTGACAGATGAATCAATGGAAATCGTGGCAGCGGCTGCAGACGACCATGGCAAGGGCATCATCATCCATAATGACGCCCAGCATTTTTCCGCCGGCGTTGATCTCAATGCCTTCCGGTCACTGATTGAGGCATCGGACTGGGATGGTATCGATGCGTTCCTGGCCCGATTCCAGGATGCGGTCTTCAAGTTGAAATATACGCCCGTGCCGGTTGTTGGTGCCCCTTCCGGCCTTGCTGCTGGCGGCGGATATGAGGTGCTGGCGCATTGCGACAGGCTTGTCGTCCACACCAATTCGGTAATGGGCCTTGTTGAAGCCGGTGTCGGGGTTGTGCCCGGGGGCGGCGGCATCAAGGATACCTATCTGCGCTGGCACGCGGCCAAGGGCAGCTGGGATGAGGCCGCATGGCAGACATGGATGAATATCGGCTATGGCGCCACCGGGTCGTCACCACAGCTTTCAGCGCGGATGATGTATTTCCGGGACGGCCATGACGAAACCGTGATGAACCGTGACCGGTTGCTGCCCCGCGCGATCGAGATGATTGCAGAGATGCAGGACGGCTATAAGACGCCGCCACCGCCCGTGGCCCAGCTTGCGGATGGCGGGCTTGCGGAAAAGATGGAAGATTTCATGCAGCAGGGCATTGATCGCGGTGATTTCTTTCCGCATGACAAGACGGTTGCCATGGCAATCGCCAGTGTCATGCTGCGCGGATCGGGTGACGGTGAAACCGCTGATGAAGCCGCGCTCTATGCGCGCGAACGCGCCGCTTTCATTCGCCTGGCACAAACATCTGAAACCCATGACCGTATCCGCACCATGCTGGATGACGGTGCGGCGGTCAGAAACTGACGCCTGCGCCTGCGGTGGCCTACAGCCAGTCAGGGTTCATGTCGGAAAGTGCATCTGGTCCGTCGGCAATCTTGGCCGCATATTTTGCAACCTCTGGCAGGCTGTGCGCCATATAGGCACCCGCTGTCGCCTGCTTTGCCGCCATGAAGCCCGGATCCCCCGCGCCGGCCGCCTTTGCCTGCGCTGCGGCTGCCGCCCCGCGCGCCAGCTGCCAGCCGCCAGACAGATAGCCCAGCATCATCAGGAAGTCGGTGCCTGATGCCGCCGCATCACGCGGCGAATTGGCCCGCGCCAGCAACGTGTCCAGCGCCGATTCGGCCGTGTCACAGGCTGAGAGAACGGCCCCTGCACTGGCCGACACACCATTGCCAGCGGCACGGATATCGTCCATGTCGCCGCGGATTTCGGTCAGCAGGCTGCGTATCCCCTCACCGCCATCGCGCAATGTCTTGCGGAAAATCAGGTCATTTGCCTGGATCGCCGTCGTGCCTTCATAAATTGGCAGGATGCGGGCATCACGGTAATGCTGTGCCGCGCCCGTTTCCTCGATAAAGCCCATGCCCCCATGCACCTGCAACGCGTCCGAGGTCAGTTCCAGAGACCGTTCGGTCAGCCAGCCCTTGATCACGGGGATCAGGAGGTTGGCGCGGGTCTGCCAGAAGGCGGCATCCTCACCGCTCTGGGCATGCGCCATATCAAGGCTGTAACCCCCAACTAGCAGCAGCGCCCGCATCGCCTCGAGCTCGCCGCGCATGGCGGTGAGAAGGCGCAACACATCGGGGTGATGCAGGATTGGCTGACCTTTCTCGCCTTCGAGCGGGGTGCCCTGCACGCGGTCACGTGCATAGCCGACCGCCTGCTGATAGGCGCGTTCAGAAAGCGACAATCCCTGCAACCCGACATCAAAACGCGCCGAATTCATCATCAGGAACATACAGTCGAGGCCCCGGTTCTCCTCACCGAGCAGATAGCCAATCGCCCCGTCTTCCTGCCCATATTGCAGCACCGATGTCGGCGAGGCCTTGATGCCCAGCTTTTTTTCGATCGACAGGCAGCGCACATCATTCGGCGCGCCAAGGCTGCCATCTTCATTGACCAGAATTTTTGGCACGATGAACAGCGAAATCCCCTTCACACCCGGCGGCGCGTCAGGCAGACGCGCAAGCACCAGATGGATGATGTTCTCGCTCATGTCATGTTCGCCATAAGTGATATAGATCTTCTGGCCGCGGATACGGTAATGGTCGCCTTCGGGCGTCGCTGTCGTGCGCAACGCCGCCAGATCGGTGCCCGCCTGGGGTTCGGTAAGATTCATCGTGCCAGTCCATTCACCGGCGTTCAGCCTTGGCAGATAAAGCGCCTTCTGCGCATCGCTGCCAACCACCTCAAGCGCGTGAATGGCCCCCTGTGTCAGAAGCTGGCATAGGGCGAAGCTGAGATTGGCACTGTTCCACATCTCGTTCACAGCCGCGCTGACGCATTGCGGCAGGCCCTGGCCGCCATGTTCGGGATCGGCATTGAGACCAACCCAGCCACCCTCGGCCATCGCCGCCCACGCATCACGGAAGCCCGGCGGGGTGGTCACGCTGCCATCTTCATTGCGGACAGAACCGGTCATGTCACCGGAATGGTTCAAAGGCGCGAGCACCTCGCCAGCCAGCTTGCCGGCTTCATCGAGAACCGCGTCGACCAGATCATCTGACACCATGTCATAGCCCGGCATCGCTGCAACCCTGTCGATTCCGACAAGGTGGCGGAGAACAAATTTCATATCGTCAAGTGGCGCCTGATACATGGCTTGCTCCCTTCCTGGTGGCTGTGCAATGGCCCGCGCAATAAAACAGACCCGCACCACGCTCAAGATAAAGCGCGATACGGGCCTTTATGATACCGGCTTTTCGTCGCAGGACCAGTGGTCACGCAAGCCTGATGTCGTAAGTGGCGCGAAGATGCGCGTCAAGGTCTGCCGGAATATGCTGCGGATGGAAGTCAGACAGGATCTGCATCTTGCGCTTTACCGCCTCGGCAACAAGGTCCGGTTTGCCAAGCTCTTCCCATTCCTTGGGGCTGGAGCGGTCGCTGAGATCGGGATAGACATATTCGGTCTGCATCAGCCCGATTGTCTGGTCATGACCAAGATAATGGCCTGGGCCACCCATGCAGACATCCTTCATCACCTCGATGCCGATCGTGGCGTCATTCACTTCGATACCGCGAACACAGCGCAGGCACTGGCCAAGCATGTCATTGTCGATGATCAGCGATTCCAGACAGAAACCGAGCAGCGAGGCATGCATGCCTGCGGCCTCATAGACCATGTTGAGACCAGACAGCCCCGCCATCACCAGCGTGCTGCCCTTTTCATATCCGGATTGCGCATCCGGCATTTTTGCATCGGCCATACCCGAAGCCGCACCGCCGGGAAGCTTGTAATGCTGCAGCATTTGCGCGCAGGCAGCGGTGAGCAGTCCCTGTTCGCCCGATCCACCCGACATGGCGCCCGTGCGCAGATCAGACACAAAGGGCCAGGTACCCACAATGCAGGGATGCCCCGGCTTCATGGCATTTACATAGACCAGTCCGGCAATCACCTCGGCAAGCGCCTGTGCGATCGCCCCGGCAATGGCTGCCGGCGCGGTGGCGCCCGCCTGACCGGCAGAGAGCAGCAATACCGGCATGCCGGCCTTTACCGCCTCTTCCATCACCTGACAGGATTCGGTGGCAAAGCGCAGCGGGGGCACCACGAAACAGTTGCTGTTGGAGACAAATGGACGTTCACGCCACTTATCCTCGCCACCGGCAATATCATGAAGCATCGCAATCGCCGGCGCCACAAAGGGGGCTTCGGTAAAACTCGTGCCGACATGCTTGGTCGTGCCTTTTACCGCCGCATAGACTGTGTTCAGGTCAAGCGCATCCGGCTCGGTAATATCGCGGGCGACCATCGGGCGCTGGAAGAAGTGGATATTGTCCATCTTCTCGACAATGCGCGCCGCATCATAGATGTCGGCCAGATAGGATTCGCGGTAGGCATTGCCTTCCACATCAACCACATGAACCGCCGCGCCGGCCGTACCGTAATGCACCCGTGATCCGGACAACAGCAAATCATGCTTGGGGTCCTGCCCGTGCAGGGTAATATCACGCGCCGCCTTTTCCAGCGTGTCATCGACAAGCGCACGCGGAAACCGCACCCGCCCGTCATCCCCGGCAATGGCACCAACGGCCGTCATATATTCCACACCCGTTTCCGGCGCCTGACTGAGGCCAATTTCCTCAAGGATCTGATAGACGGCGTCATCTATGGCCTTGACCGCGGCGTCATCAAGCGGACGATACTGCCCGCCTGCAAGGCCCGCCCGGATGGGACGCAGCTCTTCGGCGAGCGGAGCGGCACGGACAGTCCGGCGCGCGGCACGGCCGCCTGACCGCCTTGCTGAGTGGGGGACGGACGGGAAGAGATGCCTGTTCATCGCGCTCTCCTGTAGTTACAGCCGCACCTGGGCTGATTTGGGGTCGTACATGGGCCGGAAGCTGACCTCTGCCGGCACAATCGTACCGGCAACATCGATGCTGTAATCCGAGCCAAGCTGCTGTTCGGCGGATTCACCGGCGTCGCGGCATTTCACATAGCCAAGACCGATGGCACCACCAAGGTGATGGCCGTAATTGCCGCTTGTCAGATAACCGACAATCTCGCCATCCCGCAGAATCGCTTCATTGTGATAAAGAAGCGGCTGCGCGTCTGTCAGTCGGAACTGCATGAGACGTTGCGACAGGCCGTCATTGCGCTTTGCCTTCACCGCATCGGCGCCAATCATCCCGCCAAAACGGGTATCCGGCTTGCCTTCCTTGACGGCAAAGCCAAGGCCCGCCTCGAGAACATGATCCTCATTCGAGATGTCATGGCCAAAATGGCGGAAGGCCTTTTCAATACGGCAGCTGTCAAGCGTGTGCAGACCGCACATGCGCAGCGGATGATCCGCGGCGCGCGCCATCAGCGTGTCAAACACATGATTTGCCATATCGGTAGAAACATAGAGTTCCCAGCCAAGCTCGCCCACATAGGTCACGCGATGCGCGCGGGCAATTCCATGGCCAATCTCGATTGGCTGCGCCGTACCAAAAGCAAAGTCCTCATTCGCCAGGCGTTGCGGGATCAGCGGCTGCAGGAAGTCACGCGCTTCTGGTCCCATCACCGCCATCACCGCCTCGGACACTGTCACATCCATGGCAAAGCAATGCGCCCCGTCCGGGATATGGCCATTGATCCAGTGCAGGTCACGACGGACGGTCGCTGCCGGGGTGACGACAAGGAATTCATCCGACGACAGACGGGTGACAGTGACATCCGCCTCGATATGTCCGGCCTCGTTGAGGAACTGTGTGTAGACAATCTTGCCGTCCGGCACCGCGACATCATTGCCGCACAACATCTGAAGAACTGCCTCGGCATCCTTGCCGACAACCCTGATCTTGCCAAAGCTGGACAGGTCGAACATGCCGACATTATTGCGCACAGAATTATGTTCATCAGCGCTGTAGCCAAACCAGTTCTGGCGCTTCCAGCTATATTCATATGCGGCCTGCTTGCCGGCATCCTGTTCGGCCTTTGGCAGAAACCAGTTGGCACGTTCCCAGCCGCTGACCTCGCCAAAACAGGCCCCCTGATCTTTCAGCCGGTCATGGATGGGCGACTGGCGCACACCGCGCGCGGTTTCCACCTGC
>CEOC01084846.1_pt1 | contig 10572 bp, 1 predicted proteins | sample 356191 | NCBI WGS metagenome assembly CEOC01 (sample SAMEA2619952, study PRJEB7988) | marine metagenome | biome: marine biome (ENVO:00000447); feature: deep chlorophyll maximum layer (ENVO:xxxxxxxx); material: "saline water (ENVO:00002010), including plankton (ENVO:xxxxxxxx)" | depth 17 m
GATAGTGATCAGGATGGATTTCTTAACTGGCATGAATTCAAGGCCGGCACTCAGGAAAATAATGCAAGTTCCACCCCTGGTCTAGATTTCGGGCTGGTTGCCCATTGGAAATTCGATGAGACGAATGGTACAACTCTTCATGATTCATCCGGTAACGATGTAAACGGTACGCTTGTTGGATTTGATGGCGGTTGGAGTCCCGGACGTTCCGGAGGAGCCCTTAGATTTGACGGTATAAATGATCATGTCTCTTTTGAAGGAATCAACAAATTGGATGATATTCGTCCCTTCAGTTTTTCGGGTTGGATCAAACTTGATGATAATGGAAGTGGTTACATTATGGCCAAAAGATCTGTTGGAACCGGCTATTGGCGATTGAGTGCTAATCAATCCATGACCTGGCTTGTACGGCAGGGAAGTACTGGCACCCCATCGCTCACCTACAACCATCGCCCTCAAGATTATTCCTGGGAGCACATCGCACTGACATGGTCTGGCTTTTGGGGAGACAATTATATAAAGTTGTACCACAATGGTCAGCTGGCCACTAATGTTTCCAAACAGGGTGGCTCAGGTAGCTTGGTTTCAGATGCCGGTAATTACCTGACACTGGGCAACCGACCACAGGATAATTCTTCTTATTTCAAAGGTTGGATGGATGATTTTCGGCTCTGGGACCGGGTAATTACAGCACATGAGGTAGATTCAATTTTCAATGCATCACCCGAGGTAAATGCCACGGTTTCTGGAACTGTGTCCCACCAAGGAACTGTTCCAGGTCCAATTGTTGTTTGGGCGTTTAATGAGAAAAATGCCAAGGTTGTTCAGCAGGTTCTGCCAAATGGGCCCGGCCAATTTTCATTAAGCTTACCAGCAGGACACTCCTATGATATCAAAGCATTCCGTGATGGTAATGGGAATGGCAACCTGGATGTAGGGATTGGTGAACCTTATGCACATTGGGGAGCCTGGGAAAACGGTAGTTTTGTTAAATTGCCCGTCTTTGGGGATAGGAACGATGCTAATTTCGCGATTACCTGGGAAAACGATCAGGATAATGACGGATATACCCAGTGGGAGGAATCACAGGCAGGCACTTCTGATCAAAATGCCAGTTCATATCCAGAAACAAAGCAGCTCACCCAGCTCACTGATGCCAATTTTCAAACTGCAATTAATTTATGGTTCAGTAATGAGGCCAATGCGACAAGCACTTATGGGCATATCAAGGACTGGAATGTTTCCGCGATAACCGATATGTCCAGTGCTTTTAAGGATCGTGCGAATTTTAATGAGGATCTTAGCAAGTGGGATGTATCTTCGGTTATCAACATGGGTAGCATGTTTAGAAATGCCTATACTTTTGACCAACCGCTAGGTGACTGGAATGTATCCGCTGTGACCAACATGGGAAGTATGTTCCGCACAGCCAGTAAATTTAATCAACCAATCGGAAGTTGGGATACGGGAAATGTAACAAATATGGCAATGATGTTTTCCGGAGCAGCTTTGTTTAATCAACCAATCGGAAACTGGGATACGAGTCAGGTTTCCAATATGAAAGAAATGTTTCGGACGGCGAGCAACTTTAATCAGCCGATCGAAAATTGGGATGTTTCATCGGTCACAAATATGATGAAAATGTTTCAAATAGCCCTCGATTTTAATCAAAACATCGAAAGCTGGGATACATCTAATGTAACTTCGATGGAAGCCATGTTCTCAGGAGCTTCTAATTTCAACCAACCACTTAATGATTGGAATGTCTCCTCAGTTACCAAATTGAATTCCATGTTTCATACTACAAATTCTTTTAACCAGTCATTAAGAAATTGGGATGTAAGTAAAGTTACTACCTTTGCCGATATGTTTGGTGGTACTTCCGAGTTGTCCGTGGCAAATAAGGCAAAGATTCATTCCAATTTTAAGACTAACACCAACTGGACAACTGATTGGTCAAGCCATGTACAGGCTTCAACACTTACTGATTCAAACTTCAAGACTGCAATTAATTTATGGTTCAGTAATGAGGTAAATGCGATGAATCTCTACGGGCATATCAGTGACTGGAATGTGTCAGAGGTAACTGACATGTCCAGTGCCTTTCGAGATCGAGCGAATTTTAATGAGGATATAAGCGGATGGGATGTGGGAAATGTTACCGACATGAGTGCATTGTTTCGCGATGCGAAAACATTCAACCAACCCATTGGCAACTGGGATGTATCATCCGTAAATAATATGGGGCAGATTTTTCAAAACGCCCACGCTTTTGATCAGGCGATCGGTAAATGGGATACCTCTTCCGTTATAAATATGGGGAATATGTTCATCGGAGCGAGAGCTTTTAACCAACCGATCGGCAACTGGGATACTTCCTCGGTAAGAACAATGACTCATATGTTCACTTTTGCTAAGTCTTTCAATCAACCACTCAACATCTGGACCGTTTCTTCAGTAGTAAATATGTTAAACATGTTTAAATCCGCTGAATCTTTCAATCAGGATATCAGTGACTGGAATGTCTCCTCAGTTAATGATATGAGCGAAATGTTTGATGACACTCCTTCCTTATCCAATGCCAATAGGGGTAAGATTCATTCGGCTTTTTCATCCAACAAGAACTGGCCATACGATTGGCTTCAATATGTCGTGATCGATGACTCCAATTTCCAAACAGCAATAAATTTGTGGTTTGATAATAATCAGAAAGCGATAACCACCTTCGGGCACATCAGCGACTGGAATGTTTCGGGTGTCACGGATATGAGCGATGCGTTTATGCACCGAGGCACATTCAATGAAGACCTGGCAGCATGGGATGTGAGCCAGGTGCTCAATATGTCTCAAATGTTCAGAGGGGCATTCAAATTTAACCAGTCGATTGCTCATTGGGAGATTTCCAATGTGTCAAAAATGACCAATATATTTGGTGACGGATCTTCCTTATCCGATGCCAACAAAGGTTTGATCCACTCTACTTTTTCGAAAAATAAAAACTGGCCATACGATTGGTCTCATTATGATGTGGCCCCGAATTCAGCCCCAACCGATTTGAATGCGACTGGACCGCTTGTCATTCTCGAGAACCAACCAATTGGTAGTTTTGTTGGTCAATTTACTGCCAACGACCCTGACGCAAATACGATCCTGACTTTTACCTTGGTGGGTGGTGCGAATGACAATCATTTCTTCAGTATTGATACAAATGGTAAGCTTACTGCAGCAGCAGTCTTTGATTATGAATCAAATGAATCTTATCAGATTCGTGTAAAGGTACGCGATCAGTTCAATCTCTTTGTAAAACATGATTTCGCCGTAAAGGTTTTAGACATTTTAAAAGAGGGTGGTAAAAAAGAGGATGAGGGAAGCAAAGGTGACAAAAACTCAACCAAGGATACTACAGTTCCCAAACTTACGCTTTCCAATCATACAATCAAAGCAAACCAGCCCAAGGGAACAATTGTTGGTAAAATTTCTACAGAAGGGCATGACAAAGATCATACGGTAGAGTATTCTCTTATCTCAGGAAAAGGGTCCAAAAGTAATGATCTTTTCTATATCGGTCCGTTTAACAATTTAAGGACCAAGCAATCATTTGATTTTGATAAAGATGATCGAAATATGTCAGTCCGCGTGCTCGCAAAAGGGCAAGGGGACAGCAGCTTGGAGAAAAGGTTCTCTCTCTTTTTGCTCAATGAAAATTTCGTTGATTATAATGGAACGAAGCCTCCCTATGATGATGGCAATTACACTCATGATCAAAATGGGACAAAACCTCCATTGGATGATCATAATAAGACGGGTGATCAAAAGGACATAATTGATAATCCAAAGAAAACTCTGTTTGGACATCCTCTTGTCCGTACTCTTGATGTAAATCTATCAAAAGAAGGTAACTATCAATTTACAGGAAAAATTTTATCAGATGGAGGTGGTGAAATTTTGGAAACAGGAATTGAAATCAGTAATAACCTGTTTTTCAGGAACTCACAGTTTGTACCGGTTGAGTTGAAGGAAACTCGCATAAAACTTGTGCTTACTGAGCTCGAACCCGGTACCCGGTATTATTTCAGAGCCTATGCCCGCAATAAACTGGGTGAGTCAAAAGGTTCAATCAAGCGCCTGCTTACACCTCCCGAACCACAGCCTAAAACATTTTGGAGCAGGTTGGAAGATGTTGGGGGCAGTTGGAAGAAATCTCCATGGTTTGGATCTTTTCTTTTACAGGAAAATCAATGGGCGTATCATGAAGCCATGGGTTGGATTTATATACCTGAAGAGCAAAAAAATGGTCTTTGGATTTGGCGTGAAGCTAATGGTTGGCTTTGGACAGACCGCCAATCCTGGCCCTTCCTATGGCAGAATGATTTTTCAAATTGGCTCTACCTTTTTCCATCTCGTCCGGGACGAGATCCTATCTTTTATGATTACGGATATTCCAAATACCGAAAATAATCTTTCTTCCCAAAAGTAAATCCCTGCAAAAAAAATCAATTTCGGAAAATTTTAGATTCCTCCCACCCCCTAAACTTTTTCATCGAACAGATTAGTTATATTTGCATATAGTTTACTAATCGTGATTCAAACTAAGCTTATAGATACCCTCAAAGATCTGAAGGAGACTAGACGGCTCAGTTCAGAATCTGAGGCAATGATGAAGCCCTTTGTAGGCTTTAAGACAGAATTCACTTTTTCATTTATTGAATCCAGTTCTACTTTTGCAAGTCGTTTGGGCGATGAATTCAAAGACGGTATGACTGTCATCGCTCAGTTTGAAAATACTGAGCTTGAATGCTCGATTCTTCTTCCTCCCTCAGAAAATACTTGGGTCGCAAACCTCACCAAAGACGAGAAATTTACGCTTACTGTTACTGTCATTGAATTGGATAATTTGTACCAGCGGGTCATCTTTGGGAAATCCGTCAAAGAGGAGCCTGAGCCAGTTCAGAACGTCGAGCCTGCCGTGATATCTTCAGCAGATGATTCAGTTTCTGAAATACAAGAAGTTGATCTTATGGACAGCCCGGAAAGACAAGTTTCTGATGCACAAAAGATTGGGGAAAGTAAATTACGACTGGCTGAGGAGGAACCATCCATTAAGGAATCTGCGATTACTCACGATTTAGATACTGAGAAAGCAGAAGCAATCAAGGACATTGGTTCAGAGACTCCGTTTAATGGGGTTTCTTCTTCGCCTTTTGATGAATACCCAGTAACCGAAAAGGAATCGAAAATTGCCCAAGGACCAGTCGATCAAGTAAAGCCGATCTTGGGTGATCATCGAGGAGTTGCACGAGCCTCAGACCAACCGAAAAAACAGGAAACCCCTACAGCTGTCCAAGCACAAGAAAACCGGGAAAATTTACAACCTCCTCCTTTGCCTCAAAGTTCTGCGAAAAAAGAACTGAGTAAAGATTTACAGCCCCCCCCTTTACCCAAAAGTTCTGAAGAGCCGATAAAGATTGATCATCATTACCTCGAGGAACTACGTAATAAACGGTATGAGTTTGGAGTAACCTCACTGACCGAAAAAGAAAAAGCCGTATTGGCCGAGGATCTTAGAATTAATGCAGATTCACGAAAAAAAGAGCTGGATAAAAATCAGGACTTTGCGAAAAAGGCTGGCCGTTTCTTTCTTGGGATTGTTCTGATGAGTTTCAGTTTAAATTCCTGCACCAAAGGGAATAGTACTTTCGGCATGATTTTGCTGGGAATCTCTATGTATCTCCTCTTTCCATACATCAAGAAAATCCTGGACGAGCAGGCATAGATCTCAGCCTTGCATGTCGGGAAACAAGTTTTCAGTAAAAACATAAAAAAAGAGTAGCAAAATACTTGTTTTTGCTAATAGTTTATCAAGAAGTTAAATTGGGCAATTTAATTACATGATCATATGAAGAGGGCAGGGCATATCTTGAGACATCTTATCTGCGGACTTTTTGTGCTCTTTTTTTCCTCCCGTTTTTTACAGGCTGATCTCAATAACGGACTGGTTGCATGGTATCCCTTCGATGGCAATGCATCGGATATGTCGGGCAACGGTAATCATGGGACGGTCCATGGGGCGACCTTAGCGATCGACCGCCATGGGCACATAAATAAAGCTTACAGTTTTGATGGAGTGGATGATAAGATTAACCTGCCAACCTTATGGGATGTAGGGAGTGGAGGAGCGTCGATTTCTTTATGGTTTAAAGTTAATGGTACAATAACGGATTGGATGTATTTAACGTCTAATAAAAGTAATTATAATAACAACTTTCTTAGAACTGGTTTTGATCAATCAGGAAGAATGAGATTCTACTCTGAACAAGACGGAGGAACGAACTCAAAGATTATTAGCGATAATGACTACGATATATCCGAGTGGATTAAAGTAGTTTTCACAAGACAAGGTAGCGTCGGCCAAATTATTGTTAACGGATCAGTTGATGAAACGAAAATTGGTGTTACCCAAGGTGGTGACTTGGGCCAAGCACATGAAACTTGGTATATCGGCTTTGATGGTGCGGGTGCAGCCTTTTTTAATGGCCTAATCGACGACGTTCGTATCTACGACAGAGCCTTGACGACCGCTGAAGTTTTCGCTCTTTATAATTTGGAGAAGCCAAAAATTCCATTAACAGATTCAAATTTTCAAACGGCGATAAACCTATGGTTCTCGGACGAGACCAATGCTACAGCCACTTATGGGCACATCAGCGACTGGAATACATCTGCAGTGACAAATATGGTTGAAGCATTCAGAGGGCGGACAACTTTCAATGAGGATATTGGTGGTTGGGATGTCAGCAATGTCACAAGCATGGAGCAGATGTTTGATTATGCATCTTCCTTCAATCAAAATATTGGCCAATGGGACACATCGAGTGTTACGAGGATGAAAAGAATGTTTAGGTCAGCAAATTCTTTTAACCAAGATATCAGCGACTGGAATGTATCTGCAGTTAATAATATGATAGACATGTTTAGAAGTAATCACGCATTTAACCAGGACATCAGTAGTTGGAAGATTAATTCCAATACAAGAAGAGATTGTATGTTTTGTGGAGCATCCGCTCTATCAGATACGAATAAAGGTCGTATTCAATTAACTTTCTCAGGCCATTGGTCATGGATACGAGATCACGACTGGCGTCAATTCGTCATAATTAACGATTCCAACTTCCAAACCGCAATTACTCTATGGTTTTCCAACCAGGCTGATGCCAATGCCACCTACGGGCACATCAGCGACTGGAATGTTTCCGCAGTTACGGATATGTCGGAAGCTTTCAATGATAGGACTGATTTCAATGAAGATATAGGCACATGGGATGTAGGTAATGTTACAAGCTTCGTAAGGATGTTTAAGAATGCTTCCTCTTTCAATCAACCAATTGGAAATTGGGATACTTCATCAGCCACGACTTTTCTTTCGATTTTCGAAGGAGCATCTTCCTTTAATCAGCCAATTGGAAATTGGGATACATCAAACACAACTCACTTTACCTACTTTTTCAAAAGAGCTATTGCTTTCAATCAACCAGTCGGTGACTGGAATACTTCATCAGTTGTTGCAATGGGAGAGATGTTTGGTGGTTCTACATCCTTTAATCAACCAATTGGAAATTGGGACACCTCTGCGGTAACAAGTATGAATGCCATGTTCAAGAATGCATCTTCTTTCAATCATGCCATTAGTAATTGGATTACGAGTAATGTAACGATTATGAGTCAGATGTTTTACGGAGCAGCCGATTTTAATCAGACTATTGCAAATTGGGATACATCTTCCGTAACCCAAATGAACGAGATGTTTCGCGATGCGTCCTCTTTCAACCAACCAATTGAAAATTGGGATATAGGGAAAGTTTCCAATCTCAATAGCCTTTTTCATGGTGCTAGTTTATTCAACCAACCAGTCGGAAATTGGGATACTTCTTCGTTAACAACAATGAGAGGAGTTTTCAATGGAGCTACTCATTTCAATCAGGACATTTCGCAGTGGGATACGTCCGGGGTCACAAATATGGATAGCATGTTTAAGGATGCATCATCTTTTAATAAGCCAATAGGAAACTGGGATGTCTCTGATGTCCTTTCTTTCAGTGAAATGTTTAAAAATGCCGTAAGTTTCAATCAGGATATTTCGAATTGGGACATCTCTTCAGCTACAAACTTGGGGTCGATGTTCAGACATGCAGTAAATTTTGATCAAAATATCAGCCAATGGGATACTTCAAATGTAACTAATATGGGACAAGCATTTAGAGACTCTCTTTCATTCAATCAGAACCTGAGTGATTGGAATATTTCCGCAGCTACCCACTTAACAAGTATGTTTGGCGGAGCAACATCTCTTTCGGACCCCAACAAAGCTGCGATCCATTATGCATTTAAGACTAATCCAAACTGGTCTTACGATTGGTCGAGCTATGTCGGGAGCACCCCGCTTAACGATTCCAATTTTCAGACCGCGGTAAACCTGTGGTTCTCGGACGAGGCGAATGCCACCGCCACCTATGGCCATATTAGCGACTGGAATGTTTCTGCTGTGACGAATATGTCGAACGCATTTAAGGATCGGACCGATTTTAATGAGGACATCGGTGGTTGGGATGTGAGTAATGTAACCAACTTGGAGAATTTGTTCCGAAACGCATCGGCTTTCAACCAGCCCATCGGTGACTGGAATACTTCAGGCGTTTCTAACATGAAAGGTCTGTTCTTCCGTGCGACCTTATTTAATCATAATATAAACAATTGGAATGTGTCAGCAGTTACCAATATGGAATCTATGTTCCACTTGGCAAAGTCCTTTAACCAGCCCCTAAACTTCTGGGATGTGTCAAAGGTTACCAAAATGAATTACATGTTCCGCAGTGCCAGCACGTTCAACCAAACTGTGGGAGATTGGAATGTATCTGCTGTTACCACTATGCGTGATATGTTCAAATCTGCTTCCTCATTTAACCAGCCCATTGGTGATTGGGATGTCTCCTCGGTTACAGATATGGGATATATGTTTCAAGCTTCCTCTTCTTTTAATCAGCCCATTGGTGATTGGGATGTCTCCTCGGTTACAGATATGGGACACATGTTTATCGGGGCGAAGGCCTTTAATCAGTACCTTAGCAACTGGAATACTTCCAAAGTCACAAACATGATCAACATGTTCGAGACTACCCCTGCCCTTTCCGATGCGAATAGAGCGGTGATCCATTATGCGTTTAAGAGTAATCCAAACTGGACGACTGATTGGTCGAGCTATGTCGGGAGTACCCCGCTTAACGATTCCAATTTTCAGACTGCGGTAACCCTGTGGTTCTCTGATGAGGCCAATGCCACCGCCACCTATGGCCATATTAGCGACTGGAATACCTCGGCGGTGACTAATATGGCTAATGCATTTAAGGATCGGACCAATTTTAATGAGGACATCGGTGGTTGGGATGTGAGCAATGTTACCAACATGAAATATATGTTCAGAAGTGCTACGCTTTTTAATCAGGATATTGGCGACTGGGGCACATCAAATGTTACACATACTGATGCTATGTTCATGGGTGCATCTGCATTCAACCAGCCCATCGGAGAATGGGATGTTTCTTCAGTTGCCAGTATGAAATGGATGTTTCGAGAAGCGAGGGCATTCAATCAGGATATCGGTGACTGGGACACCTCCAATGTGGTCAATATGAATGCCATGTTTTGGGCTACCCACTCCTTCAATCAGGCGATTGGATCGTGGGATGTTTCAAAAGTATCAAATATGGAAAGCATGTTTCAAGGTGCAAAAGTGTTTAATCAAAATCTTAGCGACTGGAATATCACTGCAGTTTCTGATATGGGTAAAATCTTTAAATCGGCCTCTGGAATGTCTGATGCAAATAAGGCGGCGATCCATTACGCGTTTAAGAGTAATCCAAATTGGACAACCGATTGGTTGAGCTATGTCGGGATTACCCCGCTTAACGACTCCAACTTTCAGACCGCGGTGGATCTGTGGTTTTCCAACGAGGCCAATGCCATCGCCACCTTCGGCCATATTAGCGACTGGAATACCTCGGCGGTGACTAATATGGCTCATGCCTTCGAAGATCGTACAACATTCAATGCGAACATTAATGCATGGGATGTAAGCAATGTGACGACGATGTATAGAATGTTTCGAAATGCTTCTTCCTTTAATCAGTCTTTAAATGATTGGAATACATCTTCAGTTTCGAATATGGCACATATGTTTTATGGTGCTAATATTTTTAATCAATCCATCGGGGATTGGAATACTTCAGCTGTAACCAACATGGGGCAAATGTTTAGAAATGCCCGAGTTTTTAATCAGGATATTGGTGATTGGGATACCTCTAATGTTACAAATATGGGATTCATGTTTCATTTTACTTTGGAATTCAATCAACCCATCGGGGATTGGGATACTTCAGCTGTAACCATGATGGATGCTATGTTCAGAGAAGCACGAGCCTTCAATCAGAATATTAGTGATTGGAATACTTCTTCTGTTACTAAGATGGGCGGGATGTTTTATAGAGCCCATGAATTCAATCAGAACATCAGTGGATGGGA
>CEOC01038013.1_pt1 | contig 10570 bp, 7 predicted proteins | sample 356191 | NCBI WGS metagenome assembly CEOC01 (sample SAMEA2619952, study PRJEB7988) | marine metagenome | biome: marine biome (ENVO:00000447); feature: deep chlorophyll maximum layer (ENVO:xxxxxxxx); material: "saline water (ENVO:00002010), including plankton (ENVO:xxxxxxxx)" | depth 17 m
TGTGGTTGTTGTGGTAGATACTTGTGATTGAACTACTGTTTGTCTGCTTTGCGCCAAACTTTCTTCAGCAGTATCATAAATTGTATCGTGATATTGGTTAATATGACGTGAACCAACCATTTTAACAACAGTTCCATCTGGTCTCGTGTGTATGTGGAAAGGACCAGAATATGGTTCACCATTCACATATCCAATATTAGGTCTTGTATTTCCAATACAATCAATAACTTGAACTAATTTATTAGGATCAATTACTTGTCTTTTTTCCTGTTCTAAGAATATATTAACTGGTATAAATTTTAAATTAACTCTAAATCGAGCACCCACACCAGACTTACTATTTACAGTCATATTAGGGATTTTTGTAAATCCATAACCAGTTTGTAGAAGATTAACACCAACAACTTGTCCCAATGGATTAACATCGACTGAAATTACTGTTCCATCACCATCATCTAATTCAACAGTATCACCGTCTTCATAACCAATACCAGTATCAATAATATCAATCTGACTAGAATCATCAACTATTGAAATTGCATCATTTCCATCTCCACCACCGGTTCCACCGCCACCAGTAGTGCCATCTCCATCTCCATCGTCACCACCTCCACCAGTAGTACCATCACCCCCTTCTTCACCAGTGCCACCACCACCAGGAGTACCACCTCCATCTCCATCATCATCGGTTCCATCACCATCACCACTACCACCACCACCTGGGGTTATCACAACTCCATCATCTGCTGCCGCAGTTTGGGATACATTTATTGTAACACTCTGAGTTACAGATTGAATTGTTGTATCTTGACCTTGTGAAATAATACCATTATCATTCGAGGCAGTAAGTGTGAATGTCAAATTAACTCCAGATCCATTGGATGGAAATTGCAAATCGGTTGGTATAACGTGTGTTATTGACCCATCTACTGGTAACGAATCACCATTATCTACATTTGACAAAGAAACGGTTTCTGCATTTGTAGTTTGCCAAGAGAAAGTTATCAAGTCTCCTGGTACTGCAGTATAACTTGATGCTTGTAATGAATCAATTGTTGGGAAATCTGTATTAACTTCTTCTTGTTGACCCTCAGGTAACACAGTTACTACAAATTGAGATTGAACTACTTGATCAGATGAAGCCGTATTTGTTTTGGTTGCTTGTAAAGTAAATGTTTTTGTTTGGAATTCTTCATTTGGTCCAAAAGTAATCTCAGTGTCCATAATTGGAACACTTAAACTACCTACAGAAGGTAATTCACCATAAGAATCATATCCAAGTAATGTTACTATATCGGCATTAACAACATTCCACTGTAAAGTAATAGAATTATTGACGACTATTGGATTTGGTCCTCCATAAAAAGATGTAATGTTTGGAGTTCCACCGGTATATGTGTCCTCATACCCGCTTCCAGGATTGTTTATTGTAATTGATTGAACTTGACCATTTGGATATCCATCATTATCTGTACCCATTACTGCAAAAGCAGATGCATTAGCACCACATCCTGCAGGATCAACAATTTGAACAAAAGGTGCTGATGTATAGTCTGAACCACCGTTCAGTAAGTTAGCACCAATAACTTCTCCAACTTGATTAACAACTGCTTGAGCAACTGCACCAGATCCACCACCACCAAAAATCTGAACTTGTGGTAAACCACATTCGAATGTTCCAGTATAGCAAGATCCAGGTGATTGTGAAGTATTTCCATCCTCACCAAAGAAATCATCCATCCACTGATCAGCACCAGATGAGATTTCTCCAGCAAAACTGTCAGAAATGCCAAAATTAAAATTATTAAAATTATCTACTTGTGTTTGTGTTGGACCACCCCATGGTGAAAGTGAAAACTCTTTGATTTCGGGACACTCTGGACCACCACAAAGGAAACCTTGAAATCCTAAAATATAACTAATTGCTGATGAAACAGAACCATAGATGCTACCAACTCCACCTAGAATGTCATTGATACTATCGAATACTGATGATAAAGCATTATCAATATCATTAACTAATCTATTGAGAAGTGCATTTGTCCATTGCTCTGCTGCACAAAACGGTGTTTGTATAACTTGTCCTATCAATGAATATAAAAAATCACCAACTAGATCAAATAACCCTCTGATAATATTTTCAAATGCACAGAAAATTTGATCAACAACAGCAGCAACAATTGATTCCTTGATTGTTCTCAAGAAATTAGTCATAATCATTTCTAGTGCATTGTTAATAAGTGTCTTTAACTTATTAAGAACCCAATTTCTTAATCTTTGAACTAATGATTTTAAGACACCAGCAATCGCACCAGTAATTGCACTAATAGTATTTCTTAGTTTTTGAACTTTATTAATCGATCCATTAATATAGAGATCACCATATTTTTGAACTCCACGTAAGAATACAAAAAGTTTGTTTAAATTTGTATTAATTTCACCTAATTTACCCTCACTAGCACAGGGATCTCCTTTATCGAAAATTTCTGCATCCTGAAGTTTACTTGAGTTATCATGCGCCGAACCATCAAATTGTTGCCCAAAATTATCCTTGGCGTCTGATGCAGGACCAGCACCACCAAGGTTCACATCACTTATTCTAGCGTTCGAAGTTTCTGCCATTTATCAATTATTAGGATTTGTTGAGAAAAAATCTTGCTGTGGGAGACTAAGTGGAGAATTTGATTGTTCTGATTGCCCACCAGAAGTGTTGTATGAAGCAGGTGGATTATTTGCCCAAAACGGTTGTACTCTCTTGAATTCAGAACTTTGCTGAGACACAGATTCATCTGCAGTTAAATCATATTCTTTACGTGTTCTTGGTAAAACACCTAATATAAATGGGTTTTTTAATGTTGTCCCATCTCTATTTAAATACATTCCAAAAACCATTTCACCACCAGTAATACCTGTTGATGTCATATTTAGTGACCCATGTGATGTTGGATGTAACACCTGAGCTTCAAATAATGCAGAATCTGGTGTTTCAGTACCAGATGCTGAATGAATACCCATAATTCTAACTTTTACTCTTGATCCCCATCTATCTAAACTTGTTTTATTAGCATCTTGTTTAGGGACAACTTGCCCAATCCAAAATACAGGTTGATCTGATAAATTTCCTCTATTCATTTAATCAAACCTCCGTACTTCTATGTATGCCATCAGTATATACCATCAGTATCACGAATAATGGTCATATGAGTCGTTGATCCAGTTTGCCCATTAGATGTAAATTGGTGTGATAAATGTAGAATTAAATAATCACCACTGACAGTTTCATCAGCAACACCTTCTTCAGGTTGATCAGTTTTCTTAGGAAACGCACAGTTTATAACATCTCCAGCACGTAATTGAAGATTACATGGAACAACTATATCAATAATTTTTGAAAATAATGCGCTATATCTCATTTTTGATTTTGATTTCCAAAAATTTCCAGGATTATTTACTTCTGTGCCCAAACCAACAGGACTAACATCCAAGAAATCTGTAATTTCTATCGAATATTCATTACTATTATACAAATTTTCAGCATCAATATCAAAAGAACCTAGAGAATATTCATTAGAAGACATTGTATCGATCACTTCATCGTATATAAAAGTTTCTGGATTGAGAGATTCATACTTTATACCCTCACTCATTAAAGAACTGTACATGTTCTTCATACTAGACCTAACATTATAATCTAGAATTCTTAAGTTAGATCTTTCACAGAATGTTGCCACGTCTGACGTTAGATATGCAAATTTACTTTGTTGATTTGTTAAATCATCAATTCCCCTAAGACTGAAACCATCTAGTGTTTCAAAGAAAAAGCAACCAGGATCTGCATTATGTGGTGTAGCAGGAATTGCTTCCTTTGCCATGTCTAATATAAGATCAAATGGATTTCTACTTTGTCCTTCTATCGTTAATGGATTTGCTGTAGTTGTAGCAAATGCTAAATTTGTTTGAAAATTATCAGATAAAATTTGATCTACATTATTTTTGATATTTCCAGTATAGGTTCCCTTTAAGTGTAATTTTTTATTATCACGAGCATATTTTGAAGTTAATTCCAATCCAATTAATTGAATTTTAGTTCCTTCAATTCTTGTAGAAATATCAGATATTACTAATGGATCTGTTTCAAAATCCAAATTACTAACACCTGGTGGATTTGAAGGATGACTGATTTTTATATGTACATTTTTATTTTTTAGCGTTGGCACTGAAGATTGTAATGTTCCAAGTCTTTCTGCAGCATCTTGTGTCGCACCTGCAAGAACAGCTTTTCCAGTATCAATAAAAGCAATTTTTGCGGTAATGTGTGGTGACATCAAAGATTCATAATATTCAAATGTAATAAATCCTCCACTCAATTCAATCTCACCAGTTGCTCCCGAGGCAACATCTAATTCAGATATTCTCAAACTCTCTAATATTGCGGGTCTTGACCAGTTTGACATTTCTTATTATCTCCTAATATATCTAGTTGGACCAGGAACAATAATTGGTTGAGTACTATTAATGATAACAACATCAGTCATACCCTCACCATCAAATGTTTGTGTCAATTGTTCAGCTCTTGTTAATCCACCTTTTCCACCAGAAAAATGTTTTTTCTGGAAAGGTGTAAGTGGTGTTACACTAGAACCACCCTCTCCTGGTCTCGTTGTAACCGGTGCTCCTAATTGTATAGTTTTTACATCTTTATTGGCATGATTAATAATTAAATTAGATAACCTATATGCACCTGAATATTTTGGCGTTACTTGCCCCCTTCTAGTATTTGGTTCATAAAAATCAACGCTGGTATGAGGACCAGTCATATTGCCTGCACCAGGGACTGGTTTATTTCTATCAGGATCCCATCCTACTGTTCCAAGATAATCACCAGATTGAACTGTATCACCTTCTTTTACCGAAAATCTTCCAAAGTGAGCGTATAAAGCATCAAATTCTTTTCCATCCTGATCTACACTTCTAACTGTAACATGACGTCCATAACCACTACCATATAAACTTCCAACTTCAACGACCTTTCCAGGAAAAATGGAATAATTTCCAAAAATGTCGGCAAAACTAAAGTCAACTCCAGGTTCTCCAGATCTATCTCTTCCTTGTTCACTATCAAATGTTATAACAGATCCTTTTGCATTTGGATCTGGTGCTGGTAGTTGTGCTGTTGGTCCTTGATGCTCAGACGATGGTAAAGTATATGGACTTGTATTCTGATTTAGTTTTGATAAATCTAGTGCTGTATTAGTTAAGTATGATTTAAAATGCTCTAGTGTTTTTGAAAATGTGTTGTTTATTTCTTCTCTAGTCTTGAGTACTTGTGAATCTATAATTGCAGAAGTTTTTAAATCAAGAAAAGTTGAAGTATCTCTTCTTGCAATTTTTTCTTCACCAGTTGCACCTTGTCTGGCAGGTGTTGTAGAACCACCTTGAGAATATCCTTCCAGCTTTGCCTTTTCATTATCAAAACCTGCAGATTCTAGAAGACCTAGTAATTCACTATAATCTCCTTCTTTACCTCCGACAGCAGATACTCTCTCGGCAAAATCATCTGTGGATATTTTTGTTCCATATACATCTCTAGCAACAATATATGGATTTCCAATAGAAAATCCAAGAACTTTATCTGTTTCTATTGTATATGATCCAACACCAGGAATTGTTCTAACTGTTCCAGTATTTGCATAGTAACCAGAAGGAAGAGTATTGTTATCCTTCAGTGAAGTTTGAAGAGTACTAAATGTATCTAATTTTGAACCTAATTTTTTTATCGTTAGTCCACTTCCTGGCAAAGAAGTTACAACATCTTCTCTAACTTGTTCTGGTTCTCTCGTAGTATATTGTTCTTTAAACTCTTCCCTGAAGTCTCCCTCTAATCCATCAGTATCTTGAACTAAACCATCCAATTCTTTATCCAGTGGTCCACCATCAGCAAATTCTTTTTTTGCTTTTTGTAATTCTTTATTTTGTTCTTGTAAATCTTCAAGACTTGTTCCAGGTTGTCCTGTGGTAAAAATATTAACCAAAACTTGTAATGCACTACCAAAACCAGATATAACTGCTTTTACTGTATTAATTAAGTCTTCATTTTCTTCCAACCACGTTTGAACCTTTTTGATTAAGATTGGTATATTAGTAATTGCAAGACCTAGTAAAATTGTTCCAAAAAATTCTTTTAATTTATCAATAAATCCCAATGCTGGTGCTGCAAGTCTTTTACCTATTGCACCCATTTTACCGCTTACTTTTTTCTTACCTTCTATAAAATTTTCTCTGTTTATTTTTTTCTGTTCTTGGTTTTGTTTTGCCAAAAAAGATTTTTCATCAGCACGAATTTTTTTCAGTGCCTTATTTCCACTAATAAGTGTGCTTTTAATATTTTTAGCATTAAGTCTTAGAGATTTTATTGAAGATTCCATGTCTTAATACCTATACTACAATACCATAGATTTCATAGTTATTCATAATATAACGATTAGAACTATCAAAAGGACGAATAGTAATGCTAGGAGATGCAGATTCTGCAGGTTCCATTGGTGGTTCTTCAGGAGTTTGTTGAGCAGCAAGATTTACTGCTGGTTGTGTCATATTAATTGTAGTAACTTTTCCTTCAGGACTAGAAGATCCAGATCTTGTATTTGATCCTCCTCTACCTCTACTATATGTTTGAATCTTTGTAGGTGTTTTTCTTTTAGTGGGTCTTACCTGATTAAGTATTCCACCACTACCACCAGTGGGGGTTATTGGTATTGCTTCTCTTAATTTTTCTTCCCTAGCTCTTCTATCCATCTCCTCAACCATTTTACCAAACTGTTTAAATTGTTTGTTTTGTGTATCAGAGATTTCTTGATCTATATTAACATTTTCTCTTATTTGTTTAATTGCCTGAACAAAATGAGCAAACATTTTGCCAGCATTATCATTAATAGCAAACAAAAATGGTTTGAACAACTTGGTTGACATTGAGTTGATAACGAATTCACCTTTTGCAAGTAATGCAGGAATGGTATCCATCATTGATGCAACACCAGGAATGAGACCGCCTGCAGAAAGACTATTCGCTTCTAAAATTTTATCAAGATCACTTTGCTTAAATATGCGTAAAAATTCAGTTTGTGCTTTTTTTGGACTACCACTTTCTAGTAATAATCTATCATATTCTGCTTGTGCCCCTTTTTCATACGCTTTATCAAAATCAACCTGTTTTGATGAGGATTTTCTAGGTTTAGATACGGTTTTTCCAACTCTCAGACCAGATTGATCCATTATTTTTTGTAGTTCTTCATATGACATGCCCCTAGAACCCCTAGATTTGGGTTGAGCAGGAGTAACAACTTTTGGTTGAGGTCTTCTAGCAGCACCAAGAAATGGTGCTAAAGTTGCTGGTAAATTGGCAGCAGTGAACAATGCAGTTGCTTGATTGACTGCTGTTTGATTACTTTCCGCAGTTAGTTTAGGATTAAATGATATTTGGGGAGTCATATCTGGACCACCCAAGAAACCAATGCGATTTGGTGCAGTTGCACGAACTTGTAAATGTCCTAGAGGTGTCAGTCTAGATGCAGTTTTTCCAGTTCTGGCGTATTCTTCCTGAAGTTCACCCAAAACACTTGCGAGAGATATTGGTATTTCTCTACCAGTGAAGGATTTTAATGGCGAAGAAAGATTGGAATAATCACCTTGTTGACCTTCAATTACTTCAGTAACTCTGCGATTTGCTTCTTCTGGAGTTTCTGCTAGTTCTGGTCTTTGTATTGCTTGTCCTTTACCAGAACCTAGAGGATCTCCACCAGGTCCATAAAATGGTCTTGCTGGTATTTGTTGTTCTTCTCCTGCTCTTGCTGGGCTTGGTGCAAGAATATAACCAGCAGCACCAAGTAGACCTTTTACTATGTTACTAAGACCCGTAGTGAAAAGTCCAACAAGATCAAATCCTGGTTGTTGTCCTGCTCCTGTTGGTACTGATTGATTTGTTAATAATCCTGCAACTTTGGGAGCAACTGCACTAGCAATTGCTGCCACAACAGCAGCTTGTTTTAAACAATTAAGAATAGGATTACATTCAGCTGGAGTTTTAGTGCTTCCCAATCCTGGTTTAGACCTTGGTCCTCTTAAAAACTTAGCAACTTTCCTTAGACCATTAATTACACGATATAATTTGTATATTGCCTTACCAACTACTAAACCACCAATTATACCTGCAATTAACTTCCAGTTTTTACCAAGAAATTCAAATACATCTGTTATTTTTTTACGATTTTCTTCTTTAGATAACCATTCCCATGCACTATTAAGTACAAGACCAGTTCCAACTATTGCAAGAAAATCTAATAATTTTTCAAAAATACCTTTAACAGGTGCTAAAACTTTAACACCAAAATTTTTAATCGTAGATGATAGTCCCTTTCCTCTTTCTACAAATTCTTCTTTTTCAGTTAGTTTTTTCTTTCTTACTTTTTTCTTTGCTGCTATTAAATTTCCCTTTCTTTCCGCTATTCTATTAGCAAAGTCTAATGCTAATTGTTTTTGTATCTCTACAAGAATAGAATTCGTTTCAACTAATGCTGTTGCAACAGAACCTGTTCCCTGAATTTCAGTAGTATTTTCTTTTTTTAATTTCTCTACTGGTGATTCTATCTTTTTCGATTTCACAAAAGACATCTTAGATGCCTTTAATTTTGGTTTAGAAAATATACTCGATGTAATTCCAGCACTCTTTACCAATGGGGACGAACCCTTCCCCATTTTTGGTAATGATGGTGCTTGAAATACTGGTTGATTTTCTAATGCCACTATTGATTCTGTTGTGCCTTAAGGTTTTCTTCTTCAATGTGCTGTTGAAGTAATGTCACATATACTTCACGCTCCCATGGTATCATATTTTCTAACTCCGTTAATGAGTATTTATGATACTGAAGCAAGGCAAAATTTGTCTTGTAATACACTTCAAGACTAGTATGTGACATGCTTAGTTGAAAAAAGATGCTAATCCCTCAAGTACAACTTCATTATTTTTCTTAGTTTTTGGATTCTTTACTGTAATTGTGTGGGAAAGTTTAGGCATCGTTTCAAAGAACTTCTCAATTTCTTTGAATTGTTTAGTATTCATCTGCTCTACAAACTCTTGCATTTCTTTTTTAGTACAGTCAGAAGCAGACCAACATTCATCGGCGTTGTAGACCATTTCAATACAGGCAGCAATCATATCAAGTGATTGATCAACCCCTGTTGCTTGACCCTGAACTTCGAAATTATTTTCAACGAACTGGTCAATAGATGGATACTTTAACTTCATAGAAAGTGTATCATCTAGTTTAATAATATTATTATGTTCTTTATCTTTTTGAACTTTAATTGAGTCAATATCAATTGCCATCTCAACCTGAGTTTCGCCATCATCAGGACAAGTTACTTTAACTTCAATCTGTTCACCAACAGATTTGGCACGGATATTGAGGAATAGATATTCAATATCAAACGTTGCAAGATCGGCAACTTTAACACCACGAGTGCTAATACATTCGGATAGAATTTCAATAATAGCATTGGTGATCTGAGCCATGTCTTCAGATTCCAGTGCCATTACTAAGATTTTTTCTTCTTTTACTAGAAAAGGGCGATATTTTACTTTCTTTCCAGTAGAAGGAATCTCCAACTCATATGTTGGAGTACTAATTTTTGGTAAAGGCATAATCTCCGATACAATTCAGTTATTTTTATTTATCAGGGTTATTTAAGTGTCCATATACCCTTGAACTGCATCAAGATTAAGATTAGATGTATCAGCACCTGTTGCTGGGTTTCCTTCAGGTGTTTGGGTTTCTCCGGCAATAACATTTTGCCTCCAAATTCTATATCGATCATAATACATCGTAACTGTAACTTTAGTAATTTCTGCACCACCATATTGTAATGGAATTGCAGAAACTGCTTTAGGGAAGGAATCAATTAATTGATATGTAACTTGAGTTGCTCCTGGAACATTATAGTTTCTTTCAAATTTTGTTATATAAAATCCAGATGCATTTTTATAGAACTTAGGATAATTAAATCTTCGATAATAATTATGTCCAATAGTTTCATTATAAACACTTGGTTCTCCAAGTTGATTACTATTACCACCAGAAATATAATTCATCCATGCTTCAAAGAACATTAAGATTTTATAATTACGATCTAGATAGAATGAAAAATCAATATCAGTATTAATTCTTGTATGAGCAAATTCTTGTACAACACCCTGAAAATTATCTTTTATTTCTCCAGTGGCATATGTGGATGATGGAAGTGTTGCATCTGAACACGAAAATGAAAGAAGATTTTTAAAATCATTATTCCATTCAAAACCATAAATTGGTGCTAATGTTGGATTATTCAAATGTTCAATAAATGGTTGCTGACCTCCATTGGTAGTTCCCCATCCATTTTCTATAGAAACCTGATATAAATTTGAACGTGCAAACCCACCTTCACCCAGAGTTGATCGGACATCTTTAGATGTCAATGTTCGGATATTAGGGATATTAGGCATCTCTAAATATTAATACAGCCTTTGTTATTAGTT
>CEOC01169659.1_pt1 | contig 10563 bp, 15 predicted proteins | sample 356191 | NCBI WGS metagenome assembly CEOC01 (sample SAMEA2619952, study PRJEB7988) | marine metagenome | biome: marine biome (ENVO:00000447); feature: deep chlorophyll maximum layer (ENVO:xxxxxxxx); material: "saline water (ENVO:00002010), including plankton (ENVO:xxxxxxxx)" | depth 17 m
TTTATCTTAAAAACTTCCATTATTTCTATTATTCTTTTTACATCTTCTATTTTAATTCCATTATATAAACTAATACGTAACGGTTCTATTAAACCTATAGAATCATAAGAAAAAGGTGTTTGTGTACGTAAACCAACTAGATTATGAATATAACAATGTTCCAAAAAATAACTACGTATTCTATCACTACCATCCCCTACAATAAATGGAATATTAATATTACTTCTAGAATTAATATCTTTTACACAAGGTCTAAAATATTCACTGCTATCCAAGAAATTATATATATATTGTGCTTTAGCTTGATTATAATTATCCATTTGTTCAATATTTTTCATTTCATCAATATAATTATCTAATATTTTATTTATTAAATAAAAATTAAACACAGCAGGTGTATTATAAAGTGAATTTGTGTCATTGTATAATTTCCAATCTAATATACATGGTATAGGTGTTGTAGAGTTATATTTCATTTCTTCAAGTAAATTTTTTTTTATTATTACTACATTTGCTCCTGCAGCACCCATATTTTTGGATGTACATGCAAACGCCATATCAATATTTTTCCAATCTACTTTTTTCATTAAAAAATCACTTGACATATCTACTACTAATTTAGTATTACCTAAATCTTTTTTTGTAGGATATTTTATACCATGGTTTTTAAATTCTAGACCATTTACTGTTTCATTTGAACAAATGTATAAATAACTAGCATCATTCGGTACTTTTATAGTTGGTAATTTATTATATTCTAAACTATTTTTGTAATTATTGTAAAAATCTTCTGTTATATTTTCACTATTAATAAATTTTTGGGATTCTTTAAATGCTCTAAATGACCATGAACCTGTAACCGCATAACAACCTTTAACATTTTCAAAAATACGATTCATATTTAGTGGTATTGCACTAAATTGACCATGACCACCTCCTTGTGTCCAAATTATTGTAAAGTCATTTGGTATCTCCATGAAATTTCTTATTTTTACATTTACATTATTTATGATTGTTGCAAATTCTGGTGATCTATGTGACATTTCAAGTGCTGTATAACCATACTTATTTATATTTGTATTTGATAATTCATTAGAAACTTCTTTTAAAACAATTGGATTTATAGTTGCTGGTCCTGGTGAAACATTCGTAAGTGAAAATAATTTATTACTAGGTGTTATTGAATATCCTTCAAAATTTTTTACATTAGAAACAAATGTTTTTTTTATTGGTGAAAAACATTTCATATAATTAATTAACATTAAAATTGTTTTTCCTTAACTGGTTCTGTTAAATAAGATAATTCCATTTTTACAAAATTATTTGGTGTACAACAGTATTTTGTTTTTCCTATTTCACAGCATCTCATTATTAATGGACAATCATCGTCTACATCACAAATTTCATTATTTCGTAATAATTTAGGCAAAAAATAACCTATTGCTCCAATAGTAGTAACAATATAATTCAAATCTTGATTAAATTCAATATCAACATTATTCATTCTAACTACATTATTTATTTGACGGACATTTTGAATAGGTAATGTCAAAAAAGAAAACAATATATATTTCAACATTAATTTATCTATTTCATAGTAATATGTTTAAATAGATTTAATTAGCTGTTTACGTTACTTACTAAATTATATTTTTTTATTCTCATATATTCTTTGTCAAAATACATGATTATATTGTAAAATCCTAATGGAAACAACAAATGCCATAATACATGACCAAATTTAGTATATTCATTACAATATACTTCAGATATTATCCAAGATTTAGCTCCAATAAAAGAAACAAATAGGTAACGTTTATAATTTAAATTATATTTATTGGCTGTTTTCTTTATTAAGTATAAAACTATACAAATATAAAAACTAAATAAATAAGGAAATAGTAAGTCATATTTAATTAATGTATTTAATACTATAAATGAAACCATAAACAAACCATTCCATCCATTGTAATAATTTATTATATTTTTTTCATATAAATAATACATTTTTAATAAACCCCAAATTCCATAATATGTTGCTAATATCATTGATATTTCATCTGCTTGTTTACCCAACCATGTTAAAGTATAATGATAATAAAAACTAGCAAAACCATTAAATGATAACATACATGCTATATTATACAAAATTCCATTTCTAGGAAAACCAATTATTAGTGGTATAAAAGTTATAAATAATGAAGTATAACTATTGTATATTTCGGGTGGTTGATTGTTTGTTAATCGTGATTCACAGAAATTATGTTCAAAGTTTGATTCCATTATATATTATTAATTATTATTCTTATTTTAATTTTACTAATAATATATATATGGACGATTTTAGCGATTTAGTATTAGGAGATGACGAAGATCATTTATTTGATGGACCACCACCAATTGATCCTGATGGATCTGTAACATTTGTAGATGTAGAAATATCAAATCCTATTGGTTCTTCATTTGGACATTCCATTGGTTCATCAGTTGGACCATCTTTACATTTAAGTCATTTAAATGTTCCGACAAATTCAGATGGAAATACTACAAGGGATTCAGAATCTGGTTATAGTGTGCAATCAAATAATAGTTCATTAGATTCATATTGGAATCAAAATAATACAAATACACAATCTTCAGTAAATACAACAAAAGAGAGTATATCTGGTGGTAAAAAAAGAAATTCTAGAAAAAAAGCAAGAAAAAGTAAAAGAAAAAGTAAGAAATCATGTGGATGTTCTTTATTTTAATAATTATCTAGTGTGTCCGTGCCATTTTTTTAATTCACCTAGAAATATAACATCATTAAATTTTGATTTAAAATTTATATTACTATTTACTTCTGTAATTAACACAATATTATCATTTGTATCTTGATAATACATTTCTTTATAATCTTCGCGATGTTTATTATTTTCAAACTGTTTTTGTGAATACCACCCATACATTGTTGTTTTTGACATTTTTTATAATTAAACAAAATATATTCATATTAAATCAATTTTAATAAAAATGATTTAATAAATTTTCATTAAATTAATTCATATGGAACACGAAGAACAACAATATTTAAATTTAATTAGAACTATCATAGATAATGGTACAATAGAAGAAGGGAGAAATGGAAAAACAATTTCACATTTTGGTAATATGATGCGTTTTTCTCTTAAAGATGATACAATTCCATTGTTAACTACAAAAAAATTAGCATGGCGAACCTGTTTTAAGGAATTAATGTTTTTTATAAATGGACAGACGGATAATAAAATTCTTAAAGAGAAAAAAGTTCATATTTGGGATATAAATGGAAGTAGGGAATTTTTAAATTCGCGTGGTTTATTTGAGAGGTATGAAGATGATTTAGGTCCTATTTATGGTTTTCAATGGAGATATTGGAATGCAAAATATACTCATTCAAGTGATAATTATGAAAATTGTGGTATAGATCAATTAAAAAATATAATCGATACTCTAAAAAATCCTGAGACTCGTACTTCTCGAAGAATGATTTTAACAGCATGGAATCCAGAACAAATAGATAAAATGGCTTTACCTCCATGTCATATAATGGCACAATTTCATGTTTCAAATGGAAATCGTTTACATTGTGCGTTATTTCAAAGAAGTGGAGATATTGGTCTTGGTGTACCTTTTAACATAGCTAGTTATAGTTTTTTAACCCATCTTATTGCTCATACAACAGGACTAATTGCACATGAATTTGTTCATTTTATAGGCAATGCTCATATTTACGACAATCATAAAAGTGTTCTAGAAAATGAACAATTAAATAGGACTCCTTATGAATTTCCAAAAATTACTATAAATTGCGAACCAAAAAATATCAAAGATTACACATTAAAAGATATAAAAATAGAAAATTATAATCATCACGACAATATCAAGATGGAAATGTCGGCATAAATATTTTAATGAATATATTTAAATATACTATATTTAACTATATATAAATTATGTCTGAAGCAAACAAAAGTCATATATCTTTGGTAGTATGCGGACACGTTGATGCTGGAAAGTCAACTACAACTGGTCATTTGATTTTTAAATTAGGTGGAATAAGTGAACGCGAAATGCAAAAACTACAAGCAGAAGCAGATCAACAAGGTAAAAGTTCATTTGCATTTGCCTATTATATGGATAAAGATAAAGCAGAACGTGAACGTGGTGTAACAATTAACTGTACTACAAAAGAATTTTTTACTGATAGTTATCACTACACAATTGTAGATGCACCTGGTCACAGAGATTATGTTAAGAATATGATTACAGGTGCTGGTCAAGCAGATGTTGCTTTGTTATTGGTACCTGCTGAAGCAGGAGGTTTTGAAACAGCAATTGCGCGGGGTGATCATGCTTCAGGAGAAGTACAAGGTCAAACTCGTCAACATGCTAGATTACTTGGTTTATTGGGTATTGAAAAGTTAATTGTTGGTGTTAATAAAATGGATTCAGTAGATTGGTCAGAACAACGTTTTAATGAAATCAAAGAAGAAATGACAAAAATGATTACCTTGGCAGGTTTTAAACCTAAACAAGTTCCATTCATTCCTTTTTCTGGATTTAGAGGTGAAAATCTTGTAGATAAAACAGATAAAATGCCTTGGTATAAAGGATGGAAGGCAAATTTAAATAAAGATACTGTAGTAGAAGGTCATACTTTATATGATGCTCTTGAAAAATTAGTAAAACCACCAAAAAGATTTCCAGAAAAGAATTTGCGAATTCCTATTAATGGTATTTACAAAATTAAAGGTGTTGGGGATGTTATTACAGGTAGAATAGAACAAGGAACTTTGACAGCTGGTGATATGTGTCGCGTTGTCCCTCGAGGTTTATCAGGATTAAAAGTTTTTAGTATTGAAATGCATCATAAAACTTGGCCAGATGCAAAACCAGGAGACAACATCGGTATGAATATCAAGGGTCTAGATAAGACAAATATGCCTAAAGTTGGAGATGTCATTACATTAGAAAAGGAACCATTGTGTGAACCTGTAGAAAGTTTCGTTGCTCAGATTGTGGTACAAGATCATCCTGGTCAATTAAAACCAGGTTTCTCACCATGTGTACATGCTAGAACTGCTAAGTCTGCATGTAAAATGACTAAAATTAATTGGAAAATTAGTAAAAAAACAGGTAACGAAAAATTAGAAAATCCTCCTTTCTTAGAAAAAGGTGATAGTGCCGAGGTAGAATTTTCTCCACAACAATTAATTTATCTCGAAGATTTTGAGTCATGCCCGGGTATGGGTCGTGTTGCTGTAATGGATTCAAATCAATTGGTTATGCTTGGTAAAGTAACGAGTGTTAAATACAAACCTTACAAAAATAAGTAATTAAATTGAAGTAAATTTATATAATTATATTTAATTATATAAATGGCAATAATAATATGTAAAAAAAATATGTTAATTGGTTCAGATAAAGAAGATAATAATGATGTACATCAAGACATCAATCAAATGTATTTTAATGAAGATTTTAACTTTGAAGAATTATTGTTAGTTAATAATATTTCAAAAATGACTGTAAATGAAGAATTAGCATGGTTTATTTTAATGATGAGTATTTGTTTTAGTTTTATTATTGGAATCATTAAATTTATACCGGAATGGAAAAATAATTAATCATATAAATTATATTGTAGTTTTATAATTATTTTTGTTATGAAAAGTATGAAAATAAAATTCAAACAAAATTTTTATTAATACAAATAAAAATAAAATTACATGATTATCTCCAAAAATAAACAAATAAACTAAATATTCTTTAATAAAATCAAAGAAAAATATTAACCATTGACTATTTTTTGTGAAATAAAACAATATAACACCTAATAATCGAAACAAAATAAAAAATTTTAAAATATTATTTTCTGGTAATATAAATAATAAAAAAATGTAACTAACTGAATCTAATATTTTATCAGAAATTTGATAATCAAAAGTTTTTGTACACTTTGTGTTATTTTTATATATTTTTTTTATAAAAAAACTATCTGTAGTGTCTATTAATACTAATAATAGAGGTATGAATAATAATATATTTTTTTGTATAAATTTGTTATTATTATGCTTTAATTTATAAAATACTAGTAAAGTGACAATCAATCTAAATATATTTGCCTCATTAATATTACAATCTAACATATATATATTATAATAATATCTTAAAAATATGACATTATTATAATTAATGATGGGAAATTTTATGTGTACATCAAAAAATGAAATAATTAATGAAAAAATAGATATGTATCAAGATAATGTAAGTAAGGATAATGTAAATCAAGATGGTAAAACTGAAAACATACAAGACGAAGTTCAAGATAATACAGATGGTAACAGTTGTGAATTAAATGAAAATAAACACGGCAAAATATTAGAAACTATAGAATATGATGATACTATACCTTTTATACCACCTGTTACAAGAGGTAAAGTTATTAAAGTATATGATGGTGATACAATAACTATTGCATCAAAAATGCCTTGGGATAGTTCACCATTTTTTCGTTTTTCAGTAAGATTAAATGGTATTGATTGTCCAGAAATACGCACAAAAAATGTAAATGAAAAAAAATGTGCTAAAATGGCAAAAGAAATGTTATCAAAAAATATTTTACATAAAATAGTTACACTAAAAAATGTAGAACTAGAAAAATATGGTAGAATACTTGCGGATGTTTATATACAAGATACAAATGTTACTGATTGTTTAATTAAAAATCATTTAGCAGTAGAATACCATGGTGGTAAAAAACAATGTCCTGATGATTGGTTAGAATATTATAGTAAAAGAAATAATTAAACTATAGAATTCATAAAATACTTTATTTTACAAAATTCATCTTTTTGAACATATATACTTATACCATGAGCAGTATTTGTCTTTGTTTCTTGTATACTATATTTTTTTATAAAATAAGTATTCATAATCATTTTTATATACATAAATGTATTATAATCATTTAATATTTTATTATAACTATATGAACCAATAGTCATAGTATAATATTCATCATGTAAATAATTTACTAATTTCCAATTATTATTCTTAGTGTATTCTGCTATTATTTTACTTATTTCTTCCATTTTAATTATACATTTGTTACATTTAAATGTATAATTATCAATTTTTATGTATTTACCATAAAGTATTAGAAAAAAGTAGAGGTTTATTTGTAACTAATTCTTGAGCAACCATACCTGCTACTGCAATCATAGCCAATCTACCATTATTTAATTCTTTATTGTGAAAATCAACATCATCATGATTTGAAATTTCAAAACCTAGATCACCTGGTTGATAATCATCTTCCAATTTAAAGTAATTACTAGTTCCATTTTCAAATGGATTTTTCCATCCTTTTAACATTGATGCACCTTCACCCATTAAAATAAAACCAACAATACCTAATTGTAAATTAGCAGGTAATTTATCAAATTCATGAATAGCAGGTGAATGTGTTTTTGTTTCAATCAAAGGAATACTAGATGCAGCAATCATTGCCCAACGTCCATGTTTTAATTCTGATTCTCTAAAACGAGCAAGTGCACTCAAATCAGTTTTTTCTTGAAATTTAAATGGATCAAATACACCAAGTGGTGCGGTTGCACCATGAAAAGAAAATGATCTTACTTGAAAAAGGTGAAGTAAAAAACTAAGAAGAAATAAATATTTCATTATAAGATATATATATTCAATGTCTTTAACTCTTTTATAAAATTATCATAACAAATATTTTAAAACCACGTCAGAAATAACACGTCATTCAGTTATAAAATTATATGCTTTTAATGTTTTTGATATTACGAAATGTACAACATCTACATTTACTGCATTACCAAATTGTTTGTACGCTGTCTGATCATTTTCATGTAATATAAAAGAGTCTGGGAATGATTGAAGACGTGCACATTCACGTGGAGTAATATATCTTTTTTCCTTAGCATATATTGGCGTTTGTACTATTGCTACCAATGTAGGAAAATATTCTGCTTTTTTAACTCGAATGCCTGATTGCCTAATCTGGATAAAATGATTAAAAATACTGTCATCTTTTACCTTTTTACCTACTTGCCATTCTAATTTTCCATACACTTCACGTTTTGATAAAATTTCTTTATTTTCAGTTAACCAATTATCCCATTTTTCTTTATATTTATTGTAAATTGGTTTGTTTTTTGTTATATAATCTTGTTTCCATTTTACCAATTCATTGAATTCATTTTCAGAATATGTATTATGAAATTCATTACAGAGAATAGTAGGACTTAAATTTTCACCTATTTCAAAATCTTTTATCATTTTATCCCATATAGATAATACATTTTCTGTTTCTGATGAGATTTTATATTTCTCAGTTTTACTTGTATCTTTTTCTAAAATATTATCAAAATTTATTGGGATATTTGGTGGAGTATAATCTATAATTTTATTATCATAAATATCATTTCGAATACAAACAAAAACAACACGTTCCCTTTGTTGAGGAATTCCTAATTGATGAGGACTTAATTCTGTTACTGAAACACTATAACCTATTTCTCTAATTCTTTTTTTTATATGATCAAATACTTTACCATCATCTATCTTTTTTATATGTTTTACATTTTCTAAGAACATAAATTTTGGTTTCTTTTCAGATGCTATATCTAAAATATATTCATATAACTGACCTCTTTTATCTTCAAAACCCTTTTTTTTTCCTGAGTTTGAAAAAGATTGACAAGGAAACCCACCACATAAAATATCAAAATCTGGTATTGTATTTACATCTACTTTTGTTATATCACCATGTGTTTTAATTTTATAATTTTTTTCATATATATTTCTACATTTTACATCTATATCAGATGCAAAAACACACGTAGCATTTAGTTTATTTAATGCTTGATGAAATCCACCTACACCACAAAATAAATCAATGAATTTTAAACCCTCTATTTTAGAATAGTCTATAGTATCAAATTCTATTTTATCTTCAATTGTGCCTTCTTTTTTTTCATTGTAATTATTTAACAACTCTAATATTTCACTCTTTTTTTTTGTAGAATAACCAGTAATTTTAAATTCTTTACATTTATTTTTTAATTCTTTCAAATTTAAATTAGAATACTCCATATTGTTGGTTTTTAAAACAGAACAGCAATTGTTATTAATTTCAATTTTATTATCAACGCCATTATTATCCATTAGATATAATATGTGTATTATATCTAAGCATTTTTTGTAATTATAGTTTGTATATTCATATGAATTATACTATTTTTAGTAAGCATAATTGCCACTAACATTTTCATATAATTTTATTTTATATGATTCAGGTGGAAAATAACAACCATCATATTCGTTCCATATTTTGGCATCTTTTAAAGATACTACCATTCCGTTATAATCAACTACCTGATGATTTTCACCTCTTATTTTTATGTCTTCTTCACGTGATTTACTATCATTTTCTTTACGCATTTTCCACATTTTATTTATATATTCACATCATTTTAAATTAAAAATTTGTAAGTTAAATAAGTAGTTAATGCAAAAAGAATACCACCCCAAATAGTATCCATAAATACTGCTAAAATATCCCAGTTTTTAAATATAGCGTGGTTTGTTGTTTCATAAACACCATAAATAACTACTCCAAGAATAAATGCTGATAATACAGATTCTTTTTTACGTAAGATAAAGTAATATAAACCAACTGTCAAAAATATATAACAAAAAAAAGCAGATAGTGCGCGCATTTTAATGTCTGAACCTTGAATAGATTTAACAACTTTATTATAATAATTTCCTGTTGTAGTTAAATATACGGCATCAATTAAAAAAAATAATATTGGGAAAAAATATATATTCTTCATAATATTAACATATATATTTTTTTAACTTACAAATTCTCCTGAACTAATAGAATATTTTTTTGGATGTCCCCAGTAATATACATCAAAACTTTTATTTTCATCAACACTATCTTGATGACTATTTTTATCACTATCTTTAACACTTTCTTCATCACTATCTTGATCACTATCATCGTCTAAAATAACCGTTTTGGTATTATCTAGTTTTAATATAAATAATAAAACATATGTCATAAAACCCATAAAAATAAAAGGTATTGCTATTATTAACCATGATACCCATGTCAAACCTCTTATACAGAGTAAATTTAGTAGTAGTGTAAATACTATCATTTGTATAAATTTAACAAAAGCAATATTATATGCTCTTTTATAAGTATCAATTATTACTTGTGTTAATGAAAATGCTAAATATATTATAGCTGGACTACAAATATTAGATAATAATCCCATGTATATTAATGATAAAAGAATGCTTCACCTTCTTCTAAATTACCTACTTCTTTTCCTGGTTCACCATCATCATTTTCATATATTTTTCCATTCATTATATCTGACGTAAAGTATATCTTGTCATCAATTTCAATTTCAAATACTTCTTCTTCTTCTTCTTCCTCCTCCTCCTCTTCTTCCTCTTCCTTATTTTCTACTACTTTCACTTCTTCCTCTTCCT
>CEOC01028453.1_pt1 | contig 10557 bp, 10 predicted proteins | sample 356191 | NCBI WGS metagenome assembly CEOC01 (sample SAMEA2619952, study PRJEB7988) | marine metagenome | biome: marine biome (ENVO:00000447); feature: deep chlorophyll maximum layer (ENVO:xxxxxxxx); material: "saline water (ENVO:00002010), including plankton (ENVO:xxxxxxxx)" | depth 17 m
CCGGTGAATTGTTCCGCAACGAAGAACGGCTGAGAGAAGAATTTCTGAATCTTTCGAGCACGGTATACCAGCTGCTTATCTTCTTCAGACAGCTCATCCATACCCAAGATCGCAATAATGTCGCGCAGTTCCTGATAGCGCTGTAGTACCTGCTGCACAGTCTGGGCTACCTGGTAGTGCTCTTCACCAACAATTAACGGATCCAACTGACGGCTGGTAGAGTCCAGAGGATCAACCGCTGGATAAATTCCAAGGTCCGTGATCGCACGAGATAGGGTAACCGTTGAGTCCAAGTGGGCAAACGTAGTTGCTGGCGACGGATCCGTTAAGTCGTCAGCCGGTACGTATACCGCCTGAACTGAAGTGATTGATCCTGTCTTGGTGGTCGTAATGCGCTCCTGTAGAACACCCATCTCTTCTGCCAATGTGGGCTGGTACCCTACCGCTGAAGGCATACGGCCAAGTAGTGCGGACACTTCAGTACCGGCGAGGGTATAACGATATATGTTGTCAACGAAGAGCAGCACGTCACGGCCTTCGTCGCGGAACTTTTCTGCCATGGTCAATCCAGTCAACGCAACGCGCAGACGGTTTCCAGGAGGCTCGTTCATCTGGCCGAAGACCAGTGAAATCTTATCCAATACACCGGCTTCTTCCATCTCGTAATAGAAGTCGTTGCCTTCACGTGTGCGCTCACCAACGCCCGCAAATACGGATAAACCCGAGTGCTCGATGGCGATGTTTCTGATCAGCTCCAACATGGTTACGGTCTTACCAACGCCCGCACCGCCGAACAGACCCACTTTACCGCCCCGTGCAAACGGGCAGATCAGGTCGATGACCTTAATGCCGGTCTCTAGTACCTCATTGTCACCAATTTGATCTTCATAGGTGGGCGCCTTACGGTGAATAGGCATCTGCTCTTGCGCATTCACCGGACCTTTTTCGTCGATCGGGTTGCCCAACACATCCACGATGCGGCCCAATGTTTCTTCGCCTACAGGGATCGAGATTGGGGCACCTGTGTTGGTCACCTCTAGGCCCCGCGATAGGCCATCAGACACGCCCATGGCGATGGTGCGAACAACGCCATCACCCAATTGTTGCTGCACTTCTAACGTCAGACCACTGGCGCCCACAGACAACGCATCGTAAACCTTAGGAACATTGTCCCGATCAAACTCAACGTCAATGACCGCACCAATAATTTGTACAATTCGACCGCTGCTCATGCCTTGCCTCTTTACCGTTTTAGTATCTGGTTTGTTATTCGTTACAGCGTTAAACCGCTGCTGCACCACTGACAATTTCCGCAATTTCTTGGGTAATCGCCGCTTGCCGTGCGTTGTTATAAATCAGTTGTAGTTCATCTATTAGCTTGGCGGCATTTTCAGTAGCATTTTTCATTGCCACCATTTTTGCCGCCTGCTCGCAGGCGCCGTTTTCAATGACCGCCTGATAGACCTGAGCCTCTACATAGCGCAGCACCAATCCTTCGATCAGCTGCCGCGCATCGGGCTCATAAATATAGTCCCAACGATGCTGATAAGATGCATCGTCCTCGGGATCCAACGGCAGCAACTGGCGCACTGTAGGCGTTTGAGTCATGGTGTTTTCAAACTCGTTGGTCGCCAAGTAGAGCCGGTCGATCTCGCCATTTTCGTAGGCATCAAGCATAACCTTGATACCGCCAATGAGGTCCGCAATAGCCGGGGTTTCACCCACATCATTCATTACTGCGCGAATGTTGCCGCCCACCGAGCGAAAAAATGGCGCCGCTTTGCTGCCGATTAAGCCGAGCTCTACCTCTTTGCCCTGGCCATCCCAATCGCCCAACTCTTTAACAACCTTACGGAACAAGTTGACGTTGAGACCGCCACAGAGGCCGCGATCCGTTGCAACAACGATATAGCCAACCCGCTTGATCTCGCGCTCTTGCATATAGATATGCTTGTATTCCGGGTTGGAGTTTGCCAAGTGACTGATAACCCCACGAATACGCTCGCTGTAGGGCTTGCCCTGCTGCATGCGATCTTGGGTGCGGCGCATTTTGCTGGCCGCCACCATCTGCATAGCACTGGTGATCTTTTGCGTATTTTGTACGCTACCGATCTTTTTCTTAATTTCCTTGCCAACAGCCATCTTTTCTTCTCTTTAGCCGCTTTACGCTATTAATCAATCGTATTTAGGTCCGCGCCTCTTGGGGCCGCTTTAATACGTTTGTGTCGCCTTGAACTTTTCGATCGCTTCGCGCAGGGTGCTCACCACGTCGTCGTTATATGCACCGGTTTCGTTAATGGTGTTAAAAAAGTCCGCGTATTCAGACTTCATAAAGCCAAGTAACGCCTGTTCGAAATCAAGCACCTTATCCACCGCAACGTCAGTCAAATAGCCCTCATTCGCGGCAAACAGCACCGTACCCATTTCCGCAACAGACATAGGCGCAAACTGCTTTTGCTTCATTAATTCGGTTACCCGAGCACCATGCTCTAGCTGTCGGCGGGTCGCATCATCAAGGTCTGATGCGAACTGAGAAAACGCTGCGAGCTCACGATACTGGGCCAACGCCATTTTGATACCGCCAGAGATCTTTTTCATAAACGGTGTTTGCGCTGAACCGCCCACTCGGGAAACCGAGATACCGGGACTCATTGCCGGACGCAGCCCTGAGTTAAAGTTATCGGTTTCAAGGAAAATCTGGCCGTCCGTAATAGAAATTACGTTTGTCGGAACGAATGCAGATACGTCACCGGCTTGAGTTTCAATGATCGGCAAAGCGGTTAAAGATCCGGTTTTGCCTTTTACAGCGCCATTAGTCTGCTGCTCTACGTAGTCAGCATTTACCCGGGCAGCCCGCTCGAGCAGACGCGAATGCAAATAGAATACGTCACCGGGATAAGCCTCACGGCCTGGCGGGCGACGCAACAACAAGGAGATCTGGCGATATGCCCACGCCTGCTTGGTGAGGTCGTCATAAATTACTAGGGCATCTTCACCTGTGTCACGGAAGTACTCTCCCATGGCACACCCTGAATAAGCTGAAATAAACTGCATAGATGCTGGGTCGGATGCGCCCGCAGCAACAACAGTGGTGTATTCCATAGCTCCATGTTCTTCTAAAGAGCGCACAATGTTAGAGATGGTCGACATCTTCTGACCGATAGCGACGTAAACACACTTAATGCCACTGTTCTTTTGGTTGATGATGGCGTCTACCGCGATCGCCGTCTTACCGATTTGGCGGTCACCGATAATCAGTTCCCGTTGACCTCGGCCAATCGGCACCATGGCATCGATACACTTAAAACCGATTTGAACTGGCTGATCTACCGACTGACGCGCGATAACGCCGGGCGCCACTTTTTCAATCGGAGAAGACTGGGCGGCATTAATCGGCCCCTTGCCGTCGATGGGATTACCTAAGGAGTCAACAACACGACCAAGCAACTCTGGTCCTACCGGCACTTCCAAGATACGACCGGTACAACGAGCAGTCATACCTTCTGTAAGACTGTCGTAGTCGCCTAATACAACCACACCAACCGAGTCCCGCTCGAGGTTCAGCGCCATACCGTAGAGTGATCCATCGAATTCGATCATTTCACCGTATTGCGCATCCGCCAAACCATGAATGCGCACAATACCGTCGGACACACCAACAATCGTGCCTTCGTTCTGCGCTTCCGCGGTGACGTCGAGACCCTGAATACGACCTTTAATGATGTCGCTGATTTCAGATGGGTTAAGTTGTTGCATGTTCAGTTCCTGTTAAAACCTGTTTCTACTCAAGGATGTTGTAGTGCTTTTCGTCAAACCTGCACGAGCGCATCGACCAGCTTGGTCAATCTGCCTCTTACCGAGCCGTCGATCACAACATCGCCGGCACGAATAATGGCGCCGCCCATCAGCGACGCATCCACAGTGGATTCAATGGCAATTTCTTTGTCGAACTTTTTGCGCAGCGCTGTTACCAAGGCATCGGTCTGTGCTGCGCTCAACTCGTAAGCGGCGGTGACTTTGACATCTAGGCTGCGTAATTCCTCTGCGCGGAGCGTTTCGAATTGAGCAACGATTTCATTCAACAGCGCAAGGCGATCGTGGTCTGCCAGTGCTAGGAGAAATTTTCGTGCCTGATCATCGATTTCGTCAGCGCACAGCTCACCGAGCTTGCCGGCCTTTGCCATGGGCGAAAGATCGGGGCTCGTTAGCAACACGCTAACCGTTTCGTGTTGCGCTGTTGAGGCAAGCACACCCAACATACGCGACCAGTCCTCTAACGCGCCACCACTCTTAGCGATATCGAATACCGCGTTTGCATATGGGCGGGCAATTGTTGCGAGTTCAGCCATTATTTACAGCTCTGCTGCCAGTTGGTTGAGCATTTGCTCGTGCTTATCCGCGTCGATGCTATCTTTCAGCACTTGTTCCGCGCCGTTGATGACCAAGGCCGCCACTTGACCGCGAAGCGCCTCTTTTGCTCGGTTCACTTCCTGCTCGATTTCAGCTTTCGCAGCATCCACCAAGCGCTCGCCCTCAGACCGCGCCTCTGCCTTTGCGTCTTCGACCATCTGATTGGCGCGAGCACGCGCCTGCTCAACAATTGCTGCGGCTTCCGCCTTTGCAGCAACCAGCTCTTGCTCCGCATTGTCCGCGGCTTGGGCTAGCTTTTCATCCGCCTCTTCTGAGGCGCGCAATCCGGCTGCGATGGCCTCTTGCCGATCGTGCATTGCCTGACGAATAGGCGGCCAGATGTACTTCATGCAAAACATTACGAACACTAAGAACGTAATACTTTGGCCGATTAGCGTTGCGTTTAAATTCATCGCCTGTCTCTTCCTATGGGTCTTACTTAACCGTTAACGGCGGCTCCCATGGAACCACCGAACAAATATCCCCCGCTGACAAATATGTCGCGAAGGGTTTAAGCAACGGCAAAAATAACGTAGAGGCCGATACCAACACCAATCATGGGTACCGCGTCTACCAGACCCAAAACGATGAACAGCTGGGTTCGCAACATAGGCAGCAATTCTGGCTGACGCGCCACACCCTCAAGGTACTTGCCACCCAAAACGCCTACACCAATGGCGGCTCCAACCGCGCCTAAGCCCATCATCAATGCGCCCGCGATATATAAAAGTCCTGCCTGTTCCATCATTGCTCCTAGTTTCGAGTTTTACTTTGCGACCACAGCCGCCTTTTTTATGTATTTCTAGTGTTCGTCAACGTCGTGCGCCTGGGCCAGATAGACCACGGACAACACGGCAAAGAGGAACGCCTGCAAAGTGATAATCAGAACGTGGAACACTGCCCACGCCCACTGCATAAGCCCACCCGCTAAGGCCAGCACCACGCCGCCACCAAACGTCAGCGCGATAAGGATAAATATCATTTCCCCAGCGTACATGTTGCCGAATAAACGCAGACCCAAGGACAAAGGCTTAGCAATCAGAGTGACGCTTTCTAACAAAAAGTTGATTGGTACAATAAAAATCGCCATTACACCTTTTTGCACCGGGAACGGGTGGAATGACAACTCTGCGAGAAAGCCGCCCAAACCCTTGCATTTGACACTGTAGTAAATGACCAACGCAAATACCGATAAAGCCAGTGCCATGGTGATGTTTGGATCTGTGGACGGCACAATCTTCATGTGCGAGATACCTGCGACAACCGCCAACTCCGGTAACCAGTCGACTGGCAATAAATCCATAAGATTCATTAAGAACACCCATACAAAAATCGTAAGGGCGAGGGGCGCTATCAACGCATTCTTGTGATTAAAGACGCTGAGCACTTGATCTTCTAGGGTCTCAACGATCATCTCGACCGCGTTTTGCAGCCCTCCGGGCACGCCAGCTGTCGCCGCCGACGCGGCTTTTCGGAACAACATTAGAAACACTAGACCAAGGCCTATGGACCATGCCATTGAGTCCACATTTATGGACCAGAACCCCATTGCAGCCGCCTCTTCAGCGCTGTGTGCGAATTCCCATTGCCCAGTCTGCGGATTCATACCGTAGGTCAGATTGGTAAGATGGTGTTCAATATACTGAGCCGTTGTTTTAGCTTCGCCGGCCATAGGTGCTGTTTTTCCTAGTGTTTCATTGGCTGTTGCTACGCAGTAACTGTGGCCGCACTAAGGCGACAACGAAACTTAACTGCGCTATCACGAAGGTGACAAAAAAACTGATTGGGTCTGCTCCCACGACCCCAAAACTTAGGGCCATCAGCATCATCGTTACCACCCACTTGGTCACGCTGTGCATTACCAAACGTGCTGCATGAACCGCGCTCTTTTGCTGCCATGCCAAGAGGCAATTAGGTAGGAGTGCACTGGCAAAGCCTGCTAGCGCGCCGCTAAGTAAAGCCGCATCGACCCACCAAAAACCCAGACAGCAAATCAAACCGAGGGCGATTTGCACCAGCAATACAGTGGTTACCGCACTATTTTGATGCAGCCACCGTATCAAGGCGGCGCGGATTATAAAGACTGGCCGTTTAACCTTCAACGCTTTTACACCCTGTTGAGCTGGGAAACAGCAGATTAATTCTTGTGGACACCCCAAGACTGGTCGCGCCAATTCTTGGACATGGGTTAGGTGGGTAAATGCAGGCGCTGCAGCACCCCATCCAGTTCATCCAAGTTGCCGTACTTAATTACTAGCTCGCCACGCCCCTGAGCGCGCTGAGTAATCCGCACGCTAGCGCCCAAATAGTCCGACAAACGCCGTTCCAAGACCGCGGTGTCGCCGTCTTTGTCGCTGACGCGCTGACCTTGCTTGGTGGACGTTGCCGACAATTTACGCACTAAAGCCTCGGTTTGGCGCACCGATAGTTGCTTCATCGCCACATCTTGAGCAATCAAATCCTGCTCAGTACCGGCTAAACCCAGCAAAGCTCGGGCATGGCCCATGTCGAGTTTGCCCTCCATTAACAAATCCCGCGCGACGCTGCCCAAGTTGAGTAAGCGCAAACTATTGGCGATCGCGGCACGGGATTTTCCCACCACCTCAGCAAGCTCTTGTTGAGTTAACTCAAATTCCGAGCGCAGCCGCGCCAACCCGAGAGCTTCTTCCACTACATTCAGGTTTTCGCGTTGAATATTTTCGATAAGCGCAAACGCCGACGCTTCTTTGTCGCTGACGTCACGCTGCACCACAGGAATGGTTTGCAGACCCGCTTGCTGGGCCGCGCGCCAACGACGCTCGCCCGCGATAAGTTCAAAGCCGCCTTGGGGCAGGGCGCGGACCACGATGGGCTGCAGCACACCATGGTGCTGAATAGACGTCGCCAACTCGTCTAACGCAGCAGGCGTAAAGACTCGTCTGGGTTGAAATGGGCTTGGTTTGATGAGAGCTACCGCAATTTCCGTAACACTCTGAGGTGGCGCCGAAGTTGCGGCCTGTTCCTGCTCAGCTTGACTATCCGACACAGCCTTGGTCGGGCGCGAGAGCAGGGCGTCCAGTCCTTTACCTAGTTTCTTTTTCGTCATGTGCAGATGCTCTTTACTGGTTACAGGGGCTGGTTCATTCGGCGTTGCGCTTACGTACTTCTGCAGCCAACGCTTGATATGCTAGCGATCCACGGGAGCCTCTATCGTAAAGCAATATCGGTAAACCATGGCTCGGTGCCTCAGCAAGACGCACATTGCGCGGTACCACGGTGCGAAAAACTTGGTCTCCAAAATAGTGAATCAATTGTCGCGACACATCTCGGGTCAACCCATTACGCGGGTCGTACATGGTACGCAGCAGCCCTTCAATCTGCAGACTAGGATTAGCTTTTTCGCAGATTCCATCAACCGTATCTAGAAGCGCGCTGAGTCCTTCTAGGGCGTAATACTCACACTGCATTGGAATCAGCACGCTGGTGGCTGCCACCAACGCATTTACGGTCAAAATATTCAGCGAAGGCGGGCAGTCAATTAATACATAGTCGAAGTCAGCTGCATCCGCGCGCAGTAGCTCGCGCATTACGAATTCACGCTCGCTATGTTGCAGCAACGCAACTTCTGCAGCGGTTAAGTCAATATTAGACGGCATAACCTGGTAGCTAGCTGGTGACACTTGGGCAGCCTCGGCAAAAGACGCCTCGGCCATTAACCAGTGGTAACTGGATACCGGCAACTCATTTTTATTTACGCCGCTGCCCATGGTGGCGTTGCCTTGTGGGTCGAGATCAATCATCAGAACCCGCTCACCTAACGCAGCCAAGGCCGCGGCGAGATTCACCGTTGTGGTGGTTTTGCCAACACCACCTTTCTGGTTTGCTACTGCAATGGTTCTGGTCAAGGTCTTTCCAAAATTTCTACAACGTGGGGTTGCTCACTCCCCGGAACAGCCGCGCGCTCGGTGCTGTATTGATAGGTTACGTCTCCTTCAACACTTACTGCCGCCGAGTCGGTTGTTTCCATCTGGGTGCTGCTAAACACCACAATACGGCCACCTGGGTTTAACGCAGGCTCAAGCATTGGCCATAGCTTCCCAGCTGGCGCTACCGCTCGGGCTACCGCGGTGTCGAAACACTTTGGTGTGGCTACCACACCAAAATCTTGTTCCAATAGCTCTACATTTGCTAGTTCAAGCTGGCTTTTAACCACCTGCAAAAACCGGATCCGTTTTGCCATCCGGTCGCACAGCGTAAAGTGTCGCTGTGGGTTAACAATGGCTAAGGGTATTCCCGGCAATCCAGCCCCAGTGCCTACATCCAGTATAGACCCTCCGTGTAAGTAAGCGCTCACACTCAGGCTATCTAATACGTGTCGAGACCGCAGACGATCAATGTCTCTGCGCGACACCAGATTAATGCTGCGATTCCATTTCTCCACCAAAGCCACATAGCCTAACAATTGCTCGTGTTGGGCTGCCGTGATGCAGACGCCCAGTTGCTTAGCGCCTGCTAGTAATTGGTCGTCCGGCGGGTTCAGACCGAGGCCACTTTTTTTGCATGAATTAACAAGATGGACAAAGCGGCAGGCGTCATGCCTTGGATTCGTGCTGCGCGAGCCAAAGATTCTGGACGTTGTTGATCCAGTTTTTGCCGCAATTCGTTCGACAATCCATCAATACTTGAATAATCCAGCTCTGGTGGTATTTGCATGGCTTCGTGCCGCCGAATCTTCGCGATCTCGTCATCTTGGCGTTTTATGTACCCGGCGTACTTTGTTTCTACTTCCAGTTGGCGGAGTACGTTGATAGCTGCTTCGTTTTGCGTGTCCACAGAGAGCGCTGCGGCAACACCATCTGCTGTAACTTCAGGGCGGCGCAGCGCGTCTAGTAAGGTTGTCTCTTTCCGTAGCTTAAGCTCCAGCGCGCCATCTAAGTCGCTTCCTGGCATCACGCATTCGCCTGCAAATTTTTTCTTCAGCGCCTGCAGTTGGCGCATCTTCTCTTCATAGTGGGCACGCCGTGGTGCCCCCACTAATCCCATTTCAACACCTAGGGGAGTCAATCGCTGGTCCGCATTATCCTGTCGTAAGCGCAATCGAAACTCGGCGCGACTGGTAAACATTCGATACGGCTCTGTGGTGCCCAAATTAATAAGGTCGTCTACTAAAACACCAATATATGCCTCATCCCTTCGCGGCTCCCAAAAGCTCTGACCCTGAACCTTACGCGCCGCATTAATGCCTGCCAGCAAACCTTGGGCTCCAGCCTCTTCGTACCCTGTGGTGCCGTTTATTTGGCCGGCGAAAAATAATCCTTCGAGGGCCTTTGTCTGCAGCGAGTACGTCAGATCCCGCGGATCGAAATAATCGTATTCAATGGCATAGCCTGGTCGAGAGATATGGGCTTGTTCAAAGCCTCGCATGGTGCGCACAAAGGCCAACTGAACATCAAAAGGCAAGCTGGTAGATATACCGTTGGGATACAGTTCTGTGGTTGTTAATCCCTCCGGTTCGATAAAGATCTGGTGCTGAGTTTTATCCGCGAAGCGTACGACTTTGTCTTCAATACTTGGGCAATAGCGCGGTCCCACGCCTTCGATCGCACCACTGAACATCGCTGAGCGATGCAAATTATCGCGGATAATTTGATGCGTGTTGTCGTTTGTGTAAGTGATGTGGCATTCGGTTTGCCGCGGATGTTCAGACCTTTGGCCGATCGACGACATAACCGGGCGCGGATTATCTCCTGGCTGCTGCTCCAGTTCAGCAAACGCCACGGTTCGCCCGTCAATACGAGGCGGGGTGCCTGTTTTTAGCCGACCAACCCGAAACGGCAACCCTCGCAAGCGCTGAGCCAACAAACTCGATGGCGCATCACCAGCGCGGCCACCCGGTTGCTGTTCATGGCCAATATGTATTTTTCCATCGAGAAATGTGCCCGTAGTTAAAACCACACAGGGTGCATAAAAATCCAGACCCATCTGTGTTTTACAACCCACCACTTGATCGCCTTCAACCAGCAGATCAACCACAGATTGCTGAAAAATCTTTAACCCGGATTGGTTTTCCAGAATATGCCGCACCGCATTGCGATAAAGAGCACGGTCAGCTTGTGCGCGTACCGCCCGCACAGCCGGCCCTTTACTGGAATTGAGTACGCGGAAATG
>CEOC01112006.1_pt1 | contig 10552 bp, 10 predicted proteins | sample 356191 | NCBI WGS metagenome assembly CEOC01 (sample SAMEA2619952, study PRJEB7988) | marine metagenome | biome: marine biome (ENVO:00000447); feature: deep chlorophyll maximum layer (ENVO:xxxxxxxx); material: "saline water (ENVO:00002010), including plankton (ENVO:xxxxxxxx)" | depth 17 m
GCAATTTTGACAGATCCGAATTAGGGTCTCTGTTTCCCAAACTAAGCATAGTACGTCGTTTCTGTGACTTTGGAAGATTACGAATATGATTTATAATTCCTTGTCTCCATTCTAAGAATTCTGCCCTATCAGCAACATCCCCTTCATCTCTTATCAAATCATACCCTTGTATAGCTGTTTTTCCTTCATTATTTTTAGCATCATAATCAGCACCATTATCTATTAATGCTATGGCTAAATTAGCATTTCTGTTATATATTGTATCGTGCAAAGGTGTATCTCCATAATTATTACTAGTATTCACATCAGCACCTTTCTCAATTAAATATAAAACAACTGAGTCTCTATTTAAATATACTGCGAATTGAAGAGGTGTTCTTCGATCTGAATCTAACGCATTAATATCAGCACCTCTATCCACAAGAGTTGTAACTACTTCCATTTTATTATTAATGTTATCAGAAGATGATATAGCTGTATGTAGAGGAGTCTCATATAATTCATAGTGATATCCAAGGTTCGTTTCTTGAACACCTTCAGATAGATCAGTGCCAAAATTTATATTCGCACCATATTCTAATAATCTTTTGATTATATTTATATTACCTTGTTCACAAGCTATATGCAATGGTGTTTTTCCATCTTTATCCATAATATGAATATTAGCACCCTCACCTATTAGAAGATCGACCATATTAATTTCATCATAGTAACAGGCATAATGTAGAGCTGTAAAACTATGAATCCATATATCATTATCAAAGTTATCCTCCTCATCACGACTTGTGATTTTTTTTTCATCCATTATATTATACATTTCATCTCTATCGTGTATTGCATTTATATTAATACCTTTATCCAATATGGATAAAGCCTTTGATGTTTGTTTTGAGGGGTCATATATCTGGTATCCGTTTTGGTTCATATTCACTGCTAGTTCAAAAAGTTGAATTTCCAATTTTCTCTGGTAAATTCTCTCTGGTTCAACTCCACCTTTTTGTTTAGTTCTCTTCTTTCTAGTATTTCTCCTCGATTTCCATTTTTTCGATGGTCTTTTTCTTGTTCTACCTCCTTTTTTGGGTTTTATAGGTATACGATTCTCTTCTTTTAATGATGTGTTTATTTTTTCGGCCATTTCTTGACATAATAGCTCTTTCGTTTTATCCGTTAAATTCAAATATCTTTTTAAATCATCTTTATTTATTCCATCTCTTAAACAAAACTTTCCATATGTCTTTTCAAAATTCTCGATATCTTGTGGACGTTTTTCCTTTTCACTATTCTGATACCGTCTTATAATGTTTTCGATTCTTCCTTCTACATAATCTATAATTTTTTTATTTTCGCGTTCAATATCAAACTTTTCAGACATATATAAAATACTGATAAAATAGATTCAACGAGGTTCTCAATAGGTTCTCAAATCCCTAAAATTTATTTGTATGAAAAAATAGAATAAAAAATCTTAATGAAAATATTCTGTGAATTCTTATACACAAAATATTTCGATGTGTTTGAGAACCTGTTGAGAACCTTCCTAAATATCCTTATTAACTTTTTGTTCTTATTATATATATGTCTAATCATGATAATGAATTAAATTGGGCGGAACGCGGACAGATTTTGGATAAAAATCACGAATATAAATTACATAATATGGAACAAGGCTCTTCACCAACACCTCCACCACACGGCTCGTATTATTATTTAAATACAAAAGAAGAAGAACAATTTAGTGAAGAAGAAAGAAAATCAAGTCAAGATAAAAGAAATGAAGATTTAAAATCCATAGAAGAAAGAAAAAAAAAAGAATTGCCTAAAAAGATAGAACTTCCAATATATAGAATGTATCCAGTATCTGAACCAAAAGCCAATGAAGAATACAAACAGGTTGAATCAGCTGGTTTAACATTTGGTGGAAAACGTAAATCAAAGAAACTCATCAAAAAACACAAGAATAAATCCAAGAAATTTAGAAGAAAATTATGGAAAGGCGGAAATGATGAAGAACTGAAAAAAAACCTATTCTATGCGTGTGAACATGGCGATAGTCTCCAAAAAATCAAAAAAATGTTTAAAGAAAATTCAGGTAAAATAAAAATGTTGTTAGAATCAAAAAATGAAAATAACGACACTCCCTTACATGTTGCGTGTATAAATCGCTACCACGATATTGTTAAAGTTCTTTTAGAGAACGGTGCTGATATGGAAGCAAAGAATAATAGTGGATATACACCTCTACATATTGCGTGTGAAAAAGACGTCGATAAGGTAGTTGGAATTCTTTTAGAAAAAGGTGCTGATATTGAAGCATTAGATAATAAAGAAAGGACACCTCTGATTTTAAGTAGTGAAGTAGACCGTGATGGAGGCGACATTCCTTTCAAACTGCTTATAGAAAAAGGAGCTAACATACATGCAACAGATATGTATGGGTATAATACTTTACATCGTGTGTGCGAAAAAGGTGAAACAGAGTTAGCAATGCTTCTTTTGAAGTATGGTGCTGATGTTAATGAGAGAGCTAAAGATGATTATACGCCTCTTCATTATGCTTGTCATACCGTTTTTTTAACTGCCAAAAAAAAATTGGAGACAGCTAAAATGTTATTGATTAACGACGCAGACCACAAGTTGACAAATTCGTTTGGTAAGAAACCATTTGATTTTATTGACCCTCGCGAATGTAGAAAATATATGGAAGACTTTGTTAAAAATCTTGAAAGCTATTCATTTAGTCGCTCCAGAATATTTCCTACAGAAATTAACAGATATATTCGTTATATTAACGACGGTAAATCACATAATGAATCATTCGAACAAATTGAAGAAGATATCAAAAAGTATAAGGTCGGTGGTAAGTGTAAAACTAAACGGCGTAGAAATCAAACACGAAAAACAAAGAAGAATAAAACCCAAAAATAATTTGATTTTATATCCATATAACATATATGAAATCAAAGAAATACGTTAGAAATACAAACAAATCTAGGAAATTTAGGAAAATAAATGGTGGTGATGATAGTGATTTTGATTATGACACGGATGATGATGATGGACGTCTTGAGGCTTATTGTAGAAGAATTGGTAGTGACAAGAGTGCTATACATAATGCTTCATATGAAGGCTGTATTGATATAGTTAAAATCATTTTGGATAAGGATGAGACAGTTGTATACGAAAAAGATGATTCGGGTAATACACCTCTAAACTATGCTTGTATGAATGGTCAGATAAAAATAATCAAACTTCTTTTGGCGAAAGGTGCTAACGTAAATAATAGTGGTTATTTAGGTATGACACCACTTCATCACTTGTTTCAAGACGGTTTTCAAAGTAAAATTAGGGTTGACATTAAGAAAGTACAAAAATTTGGTCAATATGCTAAAATTCTTCTAGAACAAGGTGCTGATGTCACCGCCAAGGATCGATTTGGATATACACCTCTTCACGTACATTGTAGAAGAATACATAGAGGAACACAATATATAATAAAAGCTTTGTTAGAGTATGGTGCTGATGTGAACGCTAGAACTAATGAAAATGATACACCTCTTCATATAAATTGTTATTATATTACTCAAAAGGATCAAGTTGGTGTAGCTGAATTGTTAATCGAAAAAGGTGCTGATATGACCGCTGTTAATATACACAACCAAATACCATTAGATAATATAATAAATCAAGAAGCAAGAAATTGGATGTCAGACAAAATAAAGGAACGTAATGATGCAAACGCCCGTGTTTTGAATTCTAAAAAAGCAAACTATGGCGAAAATAAAAGTACATTACTTCCATCAGAAATATTAGACAATATTAGTAGATTTGGAAGAAGGGAGTTATCAAGACCTTTAGATACTGAACAAATAAAACGTTCTCAAGATAAACGCACTATACGAAATCAAATAGAAGGTTTAAAAGCATTAAATGAAAAAAAAACGCAAGGTAGATTTTTACCATCCGAAATATTAAGAAATATTCGAGGATTTGACGGAACAATTGATGATGAAAAGATTCAGACTGAACGAGATGATCAAAAACAAATAGAAGGAGCAAAATATTTTGGAGGTAAGTGTAAGACTAAACGGCGTAGAAATCAAACACGAAAAACAAAGAAGAATAAAACCCGAAAACATTGATATTAGTTTTGAAGTCTCAAAAATGTCGCCATTACGTTCTTATTCTTTTCGGCATATTGTAAGGTTTCTAAATGGGCTTGATGTTGTTTCGCAAGCATTCTTTCTCTGTATGCGTCTTGTTCAATTTTCAACTGCATTTCCGCAGAAGCCTTCTCTAGCGGTGTTAGAATTTGCGACGACCGGCTTCGATTATATTCATCCACATTTCTAAATTTCTGGACTTTATCATAATCCCGTTCAGACACAGCAAATACGGTTTCATCTTTGTGAACTTTCCGTAAATCATCGAATTTGAGTTTTCCAAAGGGGTCACACGATACATAAGTGTTTGAGTCTTCTTCTTCATATAATTGAGAGCCATTACTTGAAGATACCATATTTTGAATTTGATTGTGTTTGATTAACGCCGAGTTTTTCTCTTTGATGCTTTCTAAAGTTCTCGACATATGATCCTTGGTTTTCACTTCACCATAATCATACAACGGATCATTATTACGAAACCAGTCGTTTTTAGACTCATCTATTTGCTTTGCCATGTTTTTCTCAAACATAGAATTGAATTTGGTTTGAAAGTCCGATTTTTCAGAAGCCTTTTGTATAGACTCTGCGATTTGATTCGTGTTTTCACCTTGATTCATCGGTGTATAATCAATGTTTGAATGAGGAACTTGATGAGATGTCTTCACTTGGTCATTATAATATTGATACACTATTTCATATGCCTTCTTATAAAACAAAAAATAATCCGGAGGAAGTCGGGATTTATCAGGATGCATCTTGAGAACCATCATTTTAGCACGCTTCAATTCTTCCAAAGATATATTGTATGACAAATTAAACAACTCCAAAACTTCCTTAAATGAATACATTTGTATGTTCAAATTGTGAGAACCTGACGACATTATATATTTAATTTGAATATATAATGTGCGTTTAAACCTATAAAAAGCTTATCGAATAAAATATAAATAAATAATAAAATAAAATGTTTAGAAAGATGGCCTTTACAGATGTATATAGAGAGCCAGTCATACAAATGGAATCTAGTCATATTAAACTTCCCGATAAAACCCTTCACTCATTATCGAAACAAGGTTTAGCTAATCTCTTACAAAATAATAATGGATTAGTCATTCTAAAGTTTGGTGCTGAATGGTGTGGACCTTGTAAAAAAATCGAAGGATTGGTCTATCAATGGTTTGCTAAATTACCCGAAGAGAAAACACAATGTGTTTTGATTGATATCGACGATGATGAATGTTTCGATTTATATGCCACGCTAAAATCCAAGAAAATGGTCAACGGAGTTCCTACAATATTAGCTTACGCAAAAGGAAACATGAATATCATTCCTGATTTCAGTGTAGTCGGTGCCGATACTGAACAAGTCAATTACTTTTTCGAACAATGCCTTGCGAAATTAGACACGACGCCTGCGTGATTTATGTTTTTGAGCACTCTTCCTTGAAGGTGTTCGATGCTTCTTGTGTTTCTTACCACCAGTTGTTGGCTGTTGTTCTTCCTGTGGTGCTTCTTCTTGAGGTGGTTCTTCCTGTGGGGCCTCTTCTTGTGGAGCCTCTTCTTGTGGAGCTTCTTCTTGAGGTGGTTCTTCTTGTGGAGCTTCTTCTTGAGGTGGTTCTTCCTGTGGGGCTTCTTCTTGCGGGGCCTCTTCTTGTGGAGCTTCTTCTTGAGTAGGTGATTCAGCACCGGATTCAGTGAATTTACTGACGTCATCACTATCCAACAAGGTAACAACAGATAAAACCGCAGTGGTGACGCCCAACATAATATATGTAAAATATGGTATTCCATTCATCCCGTGAAATAGTGTTTTGTTTTCTCCATTCATTGGCATTATTCAATTATATATTTATATAAATAAGCTAGATATAAATATACTTAAAATTCCGGAAAGTCATAGTCATCATAAAGACCACCAGATTTCATTGAAATATTACAGATGTTTTTTTCTATAATGATATTTTCTTTACAAGTATCACGAAGCATTTCCAGATTTTTTATACATCTGTATGCGTTGAAATAAAATACCATTTCTTCATTGGATGGTTCATTTCTTGGTGGACCAGTGCCAGCAACATTATTTATACTTCTTTCGGTGTGTAATATGGTTTTATTATTCATAAATATGTTTATTTGATTGTTAATATATACTGTGCGAAATCCATCACAACTAAACAACAAAACAAACACAATATATAATAGCATTATCATTTATTATATATCAAAATCACTTTTTATATGTTTTTACATTAATCTAGCTTTGGCAATCATATTTTTCTCGTGCCACGCCTGTTTAGTCTCTTGAGGTAAAGTCACTAAACGATGACGCTCAAACTCTTCTGGTGTGTTGTAATACAACTTCCTTGGCTCTAAATATTCTTCGTTGTATGGTGCTGTTGTATCTACTACAGTAAAATACAAGTCGTCATATTTAGTTCCACAACGATGGTCCATAGGGAGACCACTTGTAGCGTGTCGAATATAACCTCCACTAACTACTGGACTAGAATAAGATTCGATTTTACACTTCTTACCACGATGGATTTCATACATACAATAATAATGTTTGTCCAATCTCTTGTATTCCCTATGAATACGACGACGCTCGTTTATTACTGTGTCAACTTCCGAAGATGTTTCATCTGAACTAACATCAGAAACATAATCGTCTTGAATTGAAGCGTCGTCTGGCAAATATTCTTCTTGATACATTGTGCTTTCAAATATGAGAAACTATCTACTACTAATCGTAATATACAATAATATATGTATGAATCTTTAAGCATTTTTCAGAAAATATTATTCCGAGGTTTATTCTTGCTCTTCTTCGTTTTGTATTTGTAAAGGTTCCGGCATATTTACACAATTATCCATCTTTATTTTATCCCTATTATTATACGCCAACAACATCACATCATCCATAGTCTTTTTATACTTTTCGGGATTGTTTTTCATACCCTCTATGTAGTTATTTAATCTACTCTCCATCTTAGCATTCAATTTCGTCTTGCTTTCATCATAAAAATCGCATATTTCACTGAATCGTGTATCTATCATTTCTGTGAATACTTTATCTGCCAATTCTGTAATAAACTTCTCTTCTATTTCACTATATTTATGAGCATATTTACTACGCAAATTTGTTAACGCTACATTCAAATACTCTGGGTATTGTCCAGAGAAATGGACTTTGTGAACATAATACAGTAAACTTCCGTGTATTTTACTCAACACTTGTTTCTTATCCTTATCTGTCAATAAATTCGCGATTGGCTCACTACCTAACTGAACTCTATATGATACATTCACGTTGTTATTATTTATTATTGTATTATTATTTACAATATTATTTACAGTGTTGTTAGAGTTATTCATATTTGTTACTGTATTTGCCAATCGTTTTGACGTAGTCTTTGTATTACAGATGTTATCAAACTGTTCTTTCAGCCTCTTTGCTTCTTCATATTTCTCATTTGCCTCATCTCGTTGTTTCTTAAACACTTTACAACGAAATTTATGGCGTTTTAATGAAGAATTGTTTGCAAAACTCACTTCACAATATTCACAAGATAATGGATTATCGGGTAAATCTTTCAAAATTTTTCCATTTTTATCCATTTTATCCATTTTTTTCGAGGATTTTACGGCTTTTTTGTGTTTTGCTGTCAGTAAATGTTTGTCATAGTTGCCCTTCGTGCTGTAACTACAATCACAAAATAAACATTGGATAACATTTTGAATTTTACGAGTGGAATTGATATTTTCGTTGGTTCGATTTTGGTTCATTTGGATAACGTTTGGTTCACATTTGGATAAATTCATTCTATACTTTATCCATTCTTTCACCCGTTTATTCGAGTCATTTTTTGATGAACAAGAATCAAATGACTCCAAATCGACAATTTCCCAGTTGTCAATTCCACCATTTGCAGTTATTTGTTGATTTAACTTTGGAAATTTTGTTTCCAGTTTAAGTTTAAAAAATCTGTGTCGTAAAATACTTAAATTTGTCGTGGCACCAATCTCAGAATATTTTACCAGTGGGTCTTTACATTTAATTTCATAAATTATGGTGTTAGAATAGTCTGTTTTTGGCATATAATATATTATTATATATTTCTTTAATATTTTTTTGGCTAAATCTTTCAAAATCGCTTCAATACACTTTCAAATGACTAAAATCCATCGTTTTGGTTCATTTTTTTGGAGAGAGAGAGAGACGACTTTTAAAAAAATTTTGTATAAAAAAAATAAGAATCAAAATAAGAATCTTAGATTTTGTAATTTCTATGATACAGAATATTTAGGAAAAAAGTGGAAGGTTCTCGGACCCTCCAAAATAAATTCCTTCAAAGAAATCCATAGAAAACATTTAGGAACTTTTTGAATCTATTTTTTCATACAATATGATTTTACAAATTGTATGAAAAGGTAAAACAATGATACTTTTAGGAGCAATCATGAATTTGATTATATTCCTCATTTATTTTAGCTTTGTTCTTTTTTGCTTCTTTATATGCGATTTTAGCTTCTTTATACACTCTATTTGCTGTATCTTTAAGTTGTTTAAGAACCTTACAGCGTGGCATATGTCGTTTCAGAGATGATTTATTTACAAAAGAGACATTACAATATTTACAAGCTAAAGGGTCAATCGATAATACTTTAGTTATTCTTTCAAGTATTTCACAAGTAGGTTTTGAATTATCAGCAGCTTTAGCTTGAAGAGATTGAGATAATCCTAATTTACGCTGTTTCCACTCTTTCACTCTTTCATTTGATTCATTTTTTGATGAACATAACCCATATTCCTCTAGTATAATTATTTCCCAGTTGTCAGTTCCACCATTTGTAGTTATTTGCTTAAAAAACTCTGGATTATTTTTTTCCATTTTTAAGTGACGAAACCTATGACGAACAAATTTTAAATTTGTCGTGGCACCAATCTCAGAATACTTTACACGTGGGTCCTTACATTTGATTTCATAAATTACAGTGTTTGAATAATCTGTTTTTGGCATATGTCATATTACTATATGTATTCTTTATGTGTTTTATATGTAAGTTGTAAATATCATAACAACAGGGTTGTAAAACCACCAAATGGATAAATAAGACAAAATATCGGAAGGTTCTCGAAGGGTTCTCAAATCCTCCAAAATAATTTCCTTCAAAGAAATCCACAGAAAATATTTAAGAACTTTTTGAATCTATTTTTTCATACAAATTATTTTAGACGATTTGAGAACCTGTTGAGAACCTAACTTCATATAATTAGAAAATTGATGTATAAAATACATAAAATGGAAACACTATACAATAATCTATATGATGGAAGAAAAGAAAGTCCCCACTGAATTGGCCGAAAAAAACCCTCACCCGAGAGATGCTGATATAACATTCGATGAAGGTCCACACATATATACTGTGTATGGTAAACAAGACTATACATCGACTACTACTTGGATACATCAACAGTTTTCGCATTTCGACCCTGACAAGGTTATAGATGGGATGATTGAGCGAGGTAAATTGGAAGACCCCGAAAATAAATACTATAAAATGACTCGTGAAGAAATCAAGGAAATGTGGCGAAAAAATGGCCAAGAGGCATCCGGAAAGGGCACTAAAATGCATTATGATATTGAGTGTTTCTACAATGGTTGGACAGTGGAGAATGACAGTTTAGAATACGAGTATTTCACGCGATTCCAGAAGGACCATAGTCATTTGAAGCCATATAGAACGGAGTGGATAGTATTCCACGAAGATATCAAAATATCGGGTTCAATAGATATGGTGTTTGAGAAACCCAATGGGAATTTAGCGATATACGATTGGAAGCGTTGTAAGTCGATTGATTATGAAAATGATTATGGAAAAATGGCGAAGACCAAATGTATAGAGCATTTACCGGATGCTAAGTTTTGGCATTATTCACTACAATTGAATATGTATAAGACGATATTACAAGAAAAATACGGAAAGACGGTCGACGAGTTGTATTTGGTGTGTTTACATCCAGATAATTTCCACAAAACGTATGAGTTGTTGGAAGTTCCTAATTTGGATAAAGAAATCAAGGATTTGTTTGAATATAGAAAAACACAAATTGAGAAAAAAGAGTAAAAGAATATAAACATTGAAACAAATATAATACAACTAAAAATGAAGCCCCTTATATACTATTTGTATTACTTGAAAATAGTGCTATTACGCATTTTTTACTTGGCATATAATTATGTGTTTGATATAAAACCGAAAAAACAGTTGACTATAAAGGACCGTGATAGTGAATATTCGGAAAAACGTAAAAAGAGATTTAATAAAGTGATTGATAATAACGAGGTTAATTTCAATTCAAATATTGATAAGACGTTTTACATTAAAGG
>CEOC01048296.1_pt1 | contig 10550 bp, 7 predicted proteins | sample 356191 | NCBI WGS metagenome assembly CEOC01 (sample SAMEA2619952, study PRJEB7988) | marine metagenome | biome: marine biome (ENVO:00000447); feature: deep chlorophyll maximum layer (ENVO:xxxxxxxx); material: "saline water (ENVO:00002010), including plankton (ENVO:xxxxxxxx)" | depth 17 m
CGATAGGCAGCAGTTTTTTTGTTTTTGTCATTCGGTGGTTTTGTTTGCTTTTTGGGTTTTACTTCAATAATATATTTTGTTATCTTACCTGACTTTTCACGTACCTTAATATAGAAGTCTGGAAAGTATCGTCTCAACTTACCATCAGGTGCCCTGTATGGTATAATAACCTCTTCACTACCCCACTCCAAAATGGAGGGATTACTATCACAGAACACCATGAACTTACGTTCCCATAACGATCTATAGATGATGTTTGATGGGTTGCCACGGTACTTCTTAGGATGGGTAGGTTTATAAATCCCAGAGTACGCCATAAATATAGTAGGACCAACGTAGGTATTTAGCGTGTCTATAGATCGCCTATTAACAACAATGGCAGCGAACGGCGGAATGTCGTTCAGTAATAACTTTGTGGTGAAGTTTCTCAATCCGCCTGTAGGACTGCCAGTTGATGAGGATTACTTTGAAATGTTCTGTAGCGAAGCACAGCTTCCTAACACTAATACTGCACAAGGCAATCAGAATGGATTGTATCTTGGTAGCGGACAAACAAGTTATGCACACACAAGAGTCTTTACAGAGATCCAACTTGGATTCATGTGTGATGCTAACATGTCAGCACTTAAGTTCTTACAAAACTGGAATGACTTTATCTTTAGTGAAGGTGGAGATGAAGTAGCGGGACAAGATCTTCGATCTGTTCAAGGTAATACGGGTAGTTCTGTTAGGGGTAGGAATAGAAGTATTAAATTGCAATATAAGGACGACTATTCTAGCACAATCTTAATCTCAAAGACAGACCTGGGTGGTAATAGTCCTGTTGAAAGAACTCCCATCACATATGTTTTAGAAGAGGCATATCCATATGCTATTGATGCTATACCTCTGCAGTTTGGATCAAGTCAGTTGACTCAGGTAACAGCACAGTTCTCCTATTCTAAGCACTACACAGTTCAGAATGACATTCGTGGTATGGGTGCCAGAATTGTAAATTGAATTCCATAAAAGTGGGAAAATTTTTTCCGCCAATTTTTGGGTAAAAAAGTCGCGCTAAATATACATATGATCTGGTCTAAACATAATGGCATTACCACAAATTGCTCTTCCAACTTATGAGTTGGAAATCCCTTCTAATGGCAAAAAAATCAAATATCGCCCTTTTGTCGTAAAAGAAGAAAAAGTTCTTTTGCTTGCACTCGAATCTGGAGATGATAAGCAGATTGAAGATGCAGTAAGAACTTTGTTAAAAAATTGCATCCAGTCTAGAGTGAAACTCGAAGATTTGGCGATTTTTGACCTAGAATATATTTTCCTACAAATTCGTGCTGTGTCAGTTGGCGAAGTTGTGGAAATGATGCTAACATGCGAAGATGACGGCGAAACGCAAGTTCGTTATAATCTCAATCTGGCAGATGTCAAGGTTGATAAACCAGAAGGGCATTCTAGCAAAATTATGCTATCTGATGAGATGGGCGTAATTATGAAATATCCCTCATTTGAGGAATTCGTCAAAGTCTCTATTGCTGGCAAAAATAGCACTGGTGATGACGTTATTGCTATTATCGCAAAATGCATTGATCAAATTTTTGACGCAGAAGACGTATATGACAGTTCTACGACTTCCAAGAAAGAATTTGTTGAATTTGTCGAAGGACTGACTAATAAGCAATTTGAAAGTGTTGAAAAATTCTTTGAAACTGCACCAGTCCTAAAACATGAGATTGTAATCAAAAATCCAAACACTGGAGTTGAGAATACAATGGTTATTCAGGGGTTAGCAAATTTTTTCGGATAGCACTCTTCCACATGTCCATGGAAGGGTACTATAAGACTAACTTCGCCTTGATGCAGCATCATAAATATAATTTGAGTGATATTGAGAATATGATGCCTTGGGAAAGACAAGTTTATACTAGTCTCCTCATGCAATACTTAGAACAAGTCAAACAAGAACAAGAAAAAGCAGCAAGGCAGTAATGGCACACGGTTTTCTAACACCATCACCAGTAACGGGAGATAATTTCCTTAAGAACTCCAAGGAGGTTAAGGAAAAACTCGATGATATTAAAGGTCTTCTCAAAGATATCAGAGATAGATTTAAAAAGGACCGTGATACCACTTACAGGTCTGGTAGACGTGGTGTAGAGGTTGCTGGCAGAGGTAATATTGGTGAAAATACTGCTGTTGGTGGTGGTATGCTCCCAGGCAGAAAAGCACCTAAAATGCTGCAAGGTGCTACTGGAGAGATTGAAAAAAACCCTATAAACGTTGATTTAAAAACAGGAGCAAAAGTTGAAACTCCTGGTGGTCCAAAAAGACTTCCTGGCACTGCTGGCAAAGGTGGTACATATTCTAATGTGCCAGGTGTATCTGCACCTTCTGGAGGGATTAAAGATAGTAGTTTCTTCAGTAAGACTGGAGAACTTGATATTGAGAAACTACGTGCAAGTGGTAAATCTCCAGAAGAACAAAAAACTATTGTAAGAGATTATAGAGCAAATCTCCGTGCGAAAGGTGTTGCTCCAACTGGAGAAGGAGCACCTCCTATTACACCAGACAGTGGTGCTGATATTGTCGCTGCTGTCAATAAGAATACTGAAGTAATTGTTCGTCTTGCTGATTTAACAAAAGAGCAGACAGTAAGTCAGCAATCGATGCATAATGAGCAACAAGCTCAATCAGATAAGTTAGCAAGTAGAGCACTTGCTAGAGGAGAGGAAAAATCACTAGAGAAGGGTTCTGACCTTTCTTCATTCTTAAAAGCAGATAGATTTGCGCGACTTGCTGCTGCTGGTGGTAAAGGTGGAGGTAAAGGCGGTCCTGGACTTGGTATTGGTGGCAAAGCTGCCACTGGAGCACTCGTTAAAGCAGTTGGTAAGCGTGGAGCAGGGCGTGTAGGAACACGTATCGCGGCAAAGTATGGAGGTAGAGCAGCAGCAAAGGCAGCGAGTAAATATGGATCAAAAGCTGCTACAAAACTAGGTGTCAAGGGTGCTGCCAAGATTGGTGCAGGTGCTATTGCTAAGTCTGCTGGTAAGAAGATCCCACTCGTAGGATTAGGACTTGGTGCTATTTTTGCTGCTCAAAGAGCAATGGAAGGTGATTTCCTTGGTGCTGGTCTTGAGTTAGCATCAGGTGCTGCATCTACTATTCCTGGTATTGGTACTGCAGGTTCTGTTGGAATTGATGCTGCCCTAGCAGCAAGAGACATGGGCATGACCCCATTTGCAAAAGGTGGTATTATTACAGAACCCACCAATGCCCTGATGGGTGAGGCAGGTAAGGAAGGTGTATTCCCATTAGAAGGAAAGCGTGGTAGAGACACCTTCTTAATGATGGGTGAAGGTATTCTGGAAGCACAAAGAAAAGGAAAACAAGAATATGCAGATCTTCAGTCTCTAGGTCTTAAGAGATACTTCCAAGAAAAAGACGGTTTCAAGGCATTTGGTAATATTCTTGGACCTATTTTCAAGGGAATTTTTGGTCCTCTTGTAGGTGGATTGCTTGATAAAGCAGGCAACTTCGTAGGAAGTACACTTAATAATATATTTGGTACAGGTAGTCAACAAAATAACCTATCACCAGTTTCTACTGGTGGACTCGCTGAATTTATTGGTGGTTTAGAATCTGGAAATGACTATACCAAGATGGTTGGTGGAGCACAAGATGCATCTGTTCTTAATAAGACTATTGATGAGTTGATGTCAGAAAAAGGTGGTCAGTTTGCAATGGGTCGTTATCAGATCCAGATGAGAACTGCTAGCGAAGTTCTTAAGAATGCTGGTATCGATACATCATCATTTAAGTTTGATCAGGCAGGTCAAGATAAGATCTTTGAGTTGCTTCTTAAGAGAAGAGGTATCGACGACTTTATGTCTGGTAAGATTACTCAAGATCAATTTGCTAAAAACCTCTCTATGGAGTGGGCAGCACTCCCTCAAGATGCATCTGGTAGAGGATATTATGATGGAGTTGGAACTAACAAGTCGTTGACTAGTTTCTCTTCGGTCACAGATCAGTTAGCTGCACTTAAGGGATCTGGATCACCATTCCAAGCATCTGCCCCAGGCGCTGGTAGTCAGAATCTTGCTGCAGCAGCACAAAGTCTCAAGGGCATGAGCACAGCAGATGGTCCTGATGGCGGTCAGAATGGTTGTGTTTATGCTGTAAATAAAGTATTCAACAAAGCAGGTATTACGCCACCTTGGGGATCATCGCTTTATGTTCCTGATGCTGAGAAATCGATGATTAATGCAGGTTGGCAGCAAGTTCCATATGATCAGCAACAACCTGGCGATGTATTTGTCATGAAGGATCGGAAGTCTCCACCACAAGCACACATTGGTGTTGCAACTGATAGTCAAATGATCCTATCTAACTCATCTGGTAAAGCATCGATGAGTTGGTCATCTACAGCAGAAGGATATAACAGATATTATGGTGGTGTTGGTGCGTTGTATAGAATGCCAGGTCAGCAGGCAGTATCTACTACACAAGCAGCAGCTCCTGGTGCTGCTCCACCACCATTAACAGCAGAACAAAAAGCACAAATGTTCCAGAATGCTGGATTGTCTGCTTTGTCAGCAAATGTGTTGTCTAGTGCTAGTGCTACTCCTGGTCCTACTCCTGGTCCTATTTCCGCAGCACCAGCAGCACCAAATACAGGTACACCAATCATGGCTACATCAGCACAGGTAGCATCTGCTTCTACTGCTCCTGCAGCAGCACCTACTGTTATTAATAATTACTATGGTGGAGGACAACAGCAGAATGGTGTTAATCCAAACGGTGTATCTGCTGCTCCTGGCATGTCATCAACTGGAACTGAAGTGTTCCAAGACCTAAAAATTAGAGCACTAGGATAATGGATCAATTTCAGAACATAACAGACTTTCATCTCAAGAGTGTTGTTATTGCAAAACTTGGTGAGGATAAGGGATATGAGATCAAGCAAATGGTTGGTACATTTAACTATGTTGAGAGTATCACTAGTCCATTCCGTGCTGCTACATTAACAGTTGTTGATAGTGCTGGATTGTTAGCAGATCTCCCTGTTCAGGGTGGAGAAACTGTTAAGATCGTTTGTCAGACAAGTTCTAAAGAAGATGCAGAAGAGTATGTGTTCCAAGTATGGAAGGTTGGAAATAGATATGCCAAAAACCAAGTACAGTCATACACACTAGGTCTGATATCTGTAGAGGCGCTCAATAATGAGTGTGTTAGATTGATCAATAGATTAGAAGGAAAACCAGACTCTATTGTTGGGAAAATTTTAAAAGAGAACTTGAATTCAGAAAAAGAATTCTTCTCTGAGTCTCCTGAGTTTGCTATCAAGATGCTCCCCACAAATAGGAGACCTTTTGATATTATCTCTTCTATTGCAGTGAAGTCTGTTCCTAGTAGTGGCACAAAAACACCAGGATCTGGTAAAGGCAAGCAAGCAAAGACTGAAAAAGAAAAGATTGGTGGAACCGCAGGATTCTTATTCTGGGAGACAAAGAGAGGATACAATTTCTTCTCTGTTGATACTATGATTGATAGAGATGAGACATGGGGACCATACATCGAAAAACCAGCAAACCAGGGTGATGGTGCTGACGATAGAATGACCATCTCTCAAGCAATTTTTAATGCTGAAGTTGATGTTATGTCAGCAATGAGAAAAGGTAAGTATTCTAGTCTCATTGTATTCTTCAATCACTCTACTGGTCAATACAGTGAGTATCATTATAGTGTCGAGGATGCTTACAAAGATATGAAGCACCTTGGATCACAGAATACACCATCTCTTATTAAATTTGGCGATAAGTCTGTTTCAGATTATCCTACAAGAATTGTATCCACACTTTTAGATCATGAATCGTGGTATAATGAACCAGCAATCGCATCGTATGAGGAGGCAGACGGTTCAGATAAACCAAATGAATATTGCGATTTCCACAAGCATTTTGCAACCCAATCTTTGATGAGATATGAACTATTAAAACATCAGGTAGGAACTATTGTTATCCCTGGCAACTCAGAGATTTGTGCAGGAGATAAGATTAACATTAAACTGGTCAATAAAACCCCAGGAAAGAGAGTAGAACGAGAACCATATGATCCTGAGAGTAGCGGTGTTTATCTAATTGGAGAAGTTACTCACTCTTATGACAGCACAGAATCTACCAACGGAAGGTTTACGACAACATTAAGATTAATGCGAGACTCATATGGTGATCTAGAATCAGAGTCTAGCCATGGCACTAAATAAACAAAGGAGGTATTAACCTATGGAAAACATCGAAGCACACATCGCCAAGGACAAAGAGATTCTTCAGAATCCTATGACCTCTCCTCAGCAACGTCGTCACATCGAAGGCGAATTGCATGATTTGGAAGAATATGTAGAGCATCATAAGGCAGAGATCGAAGGAGGTGACCATCACGATCCAACTGCACTTGAGCTTTATTGCGATCAGAATCCATCCGAACCAGAATGTCTAGTTTATGACGATTAATTGATATGGATCAGTTAGTATCACAGTTGCTGCCTACTCAGCGCATTGGTAATGATGGTTTCCAATGGTGGGTAGGTCAAATTGAAGGAACCGCTGCTGATGAGAAAAACAACAAAGGCGGTTATAGATTCAAAGTGAGAATCGTTGGGGATCATCCTGGTGATCCCGAACTGGTTAGCACTGCGGATTTGCCATGGGCAACTGTGATGATGCCTGTGACTGTTCCATTTATTCCTGGTAATGGTGGTGGAGCACACCCTCAATTAGAGATCGGATGTTGGGTTGTCGGTTTCTACATGGATACCGAAAAACAAAAACCCATCATCATGGGTTCTATTGGACAGACTCCTGGTGCTACCAAAGTATTTGTTGAGCGAACACCAGATACGCCACCATTTACTACAGCAATTCCACAGGTAAATGCTCAAACAGATGGATCTCCACTGCAGCAGGGGACTGAAAAGAACACTGCTACTGGTGGATTATACGACGGTACTGTAGATGGCGATGGAAATGATCGTGTTGCAACACCACCATCAATTGTAGATCCATTAGTAAATGAAACTTCTGCTTCAGAAGACTGGTGTCAGTCAAAGGCAGAAAAATGTGATGAAGATGATATGATGTCCCAGATGACGGGCATCATGGGAGAGTTCCTTGCTGCTGTACAAAACAATGGCGGAAATGTTGGAACTTACTTAGTCAATAAGTCAACTGGTGGTTTGATGGATGGCATTGGCATGGCACGAGGCTATGTCAATAAAGCAATGAAAGTTGTTCAGGAATTCGTTGCTAAGGTAAAAGGATTTGTTATTGAGAAACTTACCAATGCAGTGAAAGACCTTATCAAGGCACTGCTATTCCCTTCAGATACAGGTAATTCGCTTACACCAGTAACAGTATTCTTCAATAATCTGCTGAAGCAACTTGGTTGCTCAATGGCAGACCTAGGTGATCGTCTAGCAGATTTCTTGACTGATCTCCTAATGAGTTATGTGGAGCAGATTTATCGTGCTGCTGCATGTCAAGTTGATGCTCTAGTTAATGGCATCATGTCGAAGATCAACTCATTGATGACTGATCTTCTCGATAGCGTTCTTGGTCCATTAAATGACATCCTTGGCGCAATCGCTGCCCCACTAAACATTCTTGGTGGTGCAATTAGTTTTGTTATGAACCTACTAGGAATTTCCTGCTCAGGTCCAGATAGATCTTGCGCGAAGAAGAAGCAGACCTGTACCAATGGAGCAGAAAAACTAGAGGAGAGAGACTTCCTAGATGGTCTGTTAGAAAGCATTGATAATCTATTCCCAGCAACTGGTGCTGATTACACCCAGTATGTTTGTGGAGATGCATATGAGGGCAAACCACTAGACTTCACAACTATTGGATTCACTGGTGGTGTTCCTCTGTTTGGTGGCAATACTGGCAACATCCCTGGCGATGGTGATGGCACAGACACCACATCTACGGATGATCCAAATGATAATGATGGTACAAGACAAAGGAAGCGTATTGTATATCACATCGACGATATCCTGGTCGAAGAAGGTGAGTTTGCACAGTTCACGGTGACTAGGACTGGATATACTGAATCATCTTCATCAGTCAAATATAGAACTCTTAAGTATAAAGGTTCTGCGAAAGAGCAAGAGGACTATATCCCAGTAAATGATATCCTTGGATTTGCTCCAGGTGAAACAGAAAAGACTATTACTATCAGAACAGTTCAATCTGTTGAGAGAGAAGCAGATGAAGACTTCTACATCATCTTGAGGAAAAATACTCCTATGCTTGGAAGTGATGTACAAACAACTTTTGATAAGAACATTGGCATCTGTACTATTACAGAAGGTAGGTTGTTTGAACCACGCGATCCATACAGAGGAAATATAAAAAATCCATATGAATATAAAGATACATTTACTGACGATGTAATTAAAGTAGTAGACCAGACTGAATTTGATCAGGAAGTACCTGATCCTGATCTTGGTACAGATACAGATGGTGATGGTCTGGATGATGATACTGGAAATGAAATCGTTCAGACTGTAGATGTTGTCGCTGATAGAGCAACATGTCCAGAAGGCGAGTTCATTGTTTATACTATTGAGACACAGAATGTTGAGAATGGAACATTCTTGTACTACACTTTGTCTGGTGATGATATTACAAGCAGTGATATCATTGGTGGATTGACCACTGGTGAGTTTGTTATCAACGATAATACTGCAAGAGTTGTAGTTGGTATCGAAGATGATACTGCTGTAGAAGATGCTGAAGTTCTTAGATTCACTGTTAATGGAACAGGAGCATTTGCAGATGTAATTATCTTGACAGATAGTTCTGATCTAGATGACTTTGATCAAGGTGTTGGCGATACACCTGATACTTCGTTCGATGACTTCAGAGAACCCACAACTGAACCACCAATCACTGATGACAATGGTGGAATCATCGAGATTAGAATTGATAACCCTGGTGATAGATGGGCAGAACCACCATACGTATTCATCACTGGTCAAGGTATTGGTGCAACTGCAACCGCTTTGTTGGATGACAAAGGTTATCTTACAGAGATCCGTGTCAAGTCTCCTGGTTATGGATACAAACTAAACCAAGCGACTGATGCTGGAAAGAGATGTATCATTGATTCATTCACACTAATCAGACCTGGCATTGGATATACTGAAAAACCAACGATTTATATTGATGGCAATCCAGATGCTGCTGAAGCAATTATCAATGAAGATGGATTTGTCATTGGTGCAAGAATCTTGGATAGAGTAACAACATACGAGAGATTCCCAGAGATTCTAATCATTGGCGGCAATGGATATGGTGCTAAACTATTGCCATCACTAGCATGTCTAGATACAAATGAACTTACTACAATTGGTTCCACTAAGGTCGGAACTGGTCGCTACGTGGATTGCCCATAATGTCAATACAAAAACCCGCCTCTACATATCCAAAGACTATTGCCAAACCTAAGAGTCCTGACGAGTCTCAGTCTCTAACGGATAAACCTAGGATTAGATCGTGGTACAAGGGCACCATGACCCGCTCTCACATCTATGAGAGAACTCTTCCTGATGATCAATCAAAAGCATTACGTATCCAAGGACCAGACTCTTCTTCTGGAGCAGCTGCTATTGTTCAGACCAGTCTAGGACAAATCAAACTAATCACTGGTAGAAAAGACAAAGAGTCTGGTCCTGGTAGTGGTAAGTTGTGTGTCCATAGTTGGGGATACCAAGCGAAGCACGAAAACAGAGCAGACATTCAATTCAATGCTGGTGATGATGGTGAAGGACAAGCATTGAACCTAGTATGTTATGGTGATTATGTTGAGCAGAGTGTTGGTTCTAGTCGTTATATTAGAGCAAAGAAGATTCTAATTGAAGCGACTGAAGAACTGATGTTGGTTGGTAAGACACAGGTCAATATCCAGTCAGGAACTAATGGTGGCGGTGCTATCATCATGAATGCTGGTAATATTGAGACTACCACCAGCAATGTTCAGGAAATACTTTTGGGACAAAAGATATCTGTAGGTGTTTCAGAAGACACAAAGGTATCGTTTGACCCTAGAGCATCTGCTAATATTGTATCTCCTGGTCATATCAACTGGACAATTTTGGGAGACTACAAGCAGTGGATTGGTGGTATAGAACAGCATATCGTTGCTGGCGGTCCAGGACTTCCACCACTCATTAAGGCGAGAGATTCAGCATACTCTGTTAAGACTGCTATTGGTGGTCAGACATATGATTCTGCTGACTTTATCAGTTCTAAGGCAGGTCTTGCATACGATGTCAAGGCAGGACTGTCTATCACTGAAGATGCTGGACTTAACTTCAGCGCCAAGGCAGGCGGTATCGCAAATATTAACGCTGCTGGTGCTGTCAACATCAAGGGTGCATTAATTTTACTTAACTGATTGTTAGGATATCCGAATATAAAATTGGCACAAGGGGGGTTGTTTTTTCGGGGCAGACCTGATAAATTGTATTCATGCGATGGGGGTCTAACCTCATCCACCAT
>CEOC01321800.1_pt1 | contig 10544 bp, 8 predicted proteins | sample 356191 | NCBI WGS metagenome assembly CEOC01 (sample SAMEA2619952, study PRJEB7988) | marine metagenome | biome: marine biome (ENVO:00000447); feature: deep chlorophyll maximum layer (ENVO:xxxxxxxx); material: "saline water (ENVO:00002010), including plankton (ENVO:xxxxxxxx)" | depth 17 m
ATAACCAGCATACAATTGATTTGGAAAGAAGAAAAGGTTGGGGACAGAATCAAGTAATAGTAAAGTCACACGACAGCGGTAATCCTCCTGATGAAACAAGTGTTTCTCTAGGTCAAGCTGTAGAAGCAGTTCATATCAATGCTGTCATTGCACAAATAAATGCAGGACTACAACACATAGACAACAGTATTTCTTTAATAGATTTCGAAGACGCATCAACATTAATTACAGCATCTGAAGTAGCTGCTGTTAAACAAGTAATATCAGGAACTATTGATACAAGAAAGTTTCAATGCCTAGATGATTTTGATTTAGAACTAGAATTGATTCCTAATGGAGTGTCTAATGGAGGAGTAGCTTGGTCGGATGATTTATATATCGAACATACATACACATTTACAGATTATAATCATGCTAGACATTTCTTTAACGGAGGTGGTGAACTTACAATAGGACTAGACATGGCAGCAGGCAATGCTGCAGGTATTCAAGTATGGGACGAAATATTTGAATCATTTGGTTATATTAGCATAGGCGCAGTAAATTCACAAGTAACTAGTGACGAATCTTATGCTTATCAAGCTCCAAACTTAGTGCCAAATAGAGGATTTTATTCTTTACCGCATACAGAAGAATACACAGTTATATTTGAAACAGCAGGTGCATTCCAAAGCGGTGATCCTAACAGTGCATATATATTTGCTTATGTTCAAAGTGCATACAATAGTAGACGTATAAGAGTAGAAGGCAAAGCATCAGAAGACGGTATTACTGGTGCATTTAGTGTTACTATAAAAGTTACTCTTATAGAAGATGAAGATGATACATTTGACATTACAGGTAATATTACTATAACACATGGATCAAAAACAGCAGACATAAGTCCAAGTATAGATCCTGTCACAGAAAATATGGATCCATACTCAATTCCTTTTAAACAATTTAGATTTCAAACTATTGCACATCCAACTCTAGCACTTACAACCACATGGACTTCAACTGATGTTTCAAGTCCTGAGCAAGTCACTTGGAGCGAAAATGATCCAGGTGTTGTATTTGAAGAAACCAATACAGAAACATTTACAGTAGCTACTCCTACTCCACCTAATAGTGCAATAACAACATATACTATTGCTTTTGATCTAACAAACACCTCAGTAACAAATGTAAATATAGATGGCACTGATCTGTCAGATAGTGATTACTCAGTGGTTGGTCAAGATATAACAATTATTAGTCCTGTTCTAACTGGTGGTGAAGTAATTACAATAACTATTGGATATGGCTACGATAAAATCTAATAACCGTTGACAACTTCCGTATTTCATCATACAATTAAAAAATCTTATAGGAGTAATCTATGGACGAACGTCTTCAGAAAGCGTTAGAGTTTAGTAACTATACCGCTACAATCAACAATCAAAAACGAAATATTAAAAATAGGTTTGAACAACTTCAACTTGTTCATTTTGGTGGTGGAGTTTTTATTGCTAATCACGAAACTATATCATTTATAAAAACAATGATAGAAATGGATCATACCACTGGCGTATTAATAGACAGCAAAGAAAATCCTATCAATGTGAAAAGTTTTAGAGAACTACTTGAAAGACTAATGGATGCATACTTTAGTGCTACTACAGAGTATGAAGCAGAGTATGCTAAAATTAGAAAAGCAAGAAATATTAAATCTCTTATGGACTGGTAATGGCAGAAATACAAGAACAACGTGGTGTTTGTTTTTTTGCATACAATAACAATCAAATAGATTATGTAGAACTTGCAACATTAGCAGCACTATATGTAAAAGAAAATTTAAAACTTCCTGTGTGTTTGATTACAGATGAAGGTAGTGAAGCGTGGCTACAACAATCAAAACCAGAGCTAGCAGAAAGATGTTTTGATTATATTGTTATTACAAATGACGAAATGAAACGTAATCATAGAATACACTATGATAGTCCTTGGACAGAATTCAGCGCACAATTTAATAACAGTAACAAACACAAAGTATACGAATATAGTCCATTTGAACAAACTATATTATTAGATATTGATTACATTGTTAAGACAAACTTTCTACTTGATCTTTTTAAGTATGAAGGTGTATGCATGTTTGACAATGCAGTAGATATTAGAAATCAAGCACCATTACCTAGAGAAAGACAGTTACATGCTGCAGGTATTAAGATGTGGTGGAGCACTGTAATTTATTTTGACCGTAGTGATACAAGTAAATTGTTTTTTGATACATGGGCACATATTGCAGACAACTATCAGTTCTATCAATATCTATACAACTTCCCTCCAAAATTATTTCGAACAGATTATTGTGTAAGTATTGCTAGCCATATTCTAAACGGAATGGAAGACGGTGATGTTATAAATGCAATACCTACAGCAATGACAAATGTAGGACAGCATGACGATGTAATAGAAGTGCATGACAAAAACAAATGGATATTCATTGCCGCTGAACAAGTAGAGAATTGGAAAAATATTCTTGTCAACAACAATATAATAGATATTCATTGTATGAACAAACGTTCACTAGGTAGACAGTATAAAAAGTTAGTGGAGTTTTTTAATGAGTAGAGGATATGTAATACAAGCGGATACTGATCCTGAATTGTATCAAGCAGAGCTTTTAGCAAATAGTATAAAAATTAAAAACAAAGATGCACAAGTATGTTTGGTAACTAGTAGGAATCTCGAAGCTGATGCATTTGACGATATTGTTAAATATGAATTTTATATGCACGAAGAAGTAGCAAACATTAGGCAAAAAGATTGGCAGTTGTATTGGTGTAGTCCATATGAATACACTATTGCTATGGATTGTAAATCTATTGTTATGGAATCACATGACAACCTTTGGGATTATTTAATTGAAAATCACAGTGTTTGCTTGCCTACTGTTGTAAAAGATTTTAGAAACAACACATTAGTAGATAAACAACTTTCTAAATACGAACAGGAATACAAGTATAAAAAAGTATACAGCAATTGCTTTTACTTTGATAAAAGCGAAGAAAGTCTTCAATACTTTAAATTTATAGATCCACTGTGTAGAGATTGGAGATCCACTGAAGGATTCTTATTTCAAAAACAACATGCTAATAAAAAATACTACAGTGATTTAATTCATACTATAGCAGCAAACAGTGTTAGATTTGATGTGTTTCCTGTATCAAATGATATTTTAAGTTATATTGATATGAATATTACGTGGAATGATGGTATATTACCTGATGGCGAAAACTGGCTTGATATTATGAGTGTGTGGAGCACAGATATAGCAACTCTCAAAATACAAAATTACAGTATTAATAATACCTTATACTATCACGAAGATAGCTTTTACAATGATGAAATAGCAGATGACTTTAGAAACTACAGAGAAACAATCAACAAATAAACAATACTGGATACGTTTTGTAGAAGATACAGGTAAGGTTACAGGAATATCATCTAACAAACCTAACAAAGTAAAAGATGGATACAAAGTCATACAGTCAGACAATGAAGATCTTAGATTACTTTTCAAAGGAAAAGCAAATATCAAAGACTATTTGGTAAAGAAAAATGTTTTAACAAATGATTGGTTGTTTAGTAAAAAGAGTAAAGAACTAGAACTACAGCCAACAAGAAAAAAGTTTGAACAAGTTCCTTTGTCAGCAAGCACAGAAGATAATGATATCTTTATAACTTTTTATAAACAAAGTATGAAAGCAGTTATTTCTCTTAATAGATCTAGAGTTATAAAAACTAATAATCTAGCAACAATAAGTGATGTTGTAGAAAACGAATATAGTTTACTTAATTTATTTGTATGTAAGAAAAACGACCCTGATAGACTTATTAGCATTATAGAAATAGATGCAGGTATGTTAGTAAAATATTCAAAGTTAATTGTTGACTTACCAGAAAATATATTACAATATGCAGACATAGATCAATTGAGTATATTTGTTCTTCCTGTGTTTGAAAAATATGGTATCAGTTTTGTAGACAAGTTTAGAGAAACACCAGACCTAAAAGGACAATCAAAACTTTTAAATCAAAATACACAAGATGATGGATTAATAAATATATACACAGTTAATGATAATGTTTTACAAATACAACACAATGCAGATGAATCTCAGTTTAGTTTGTTCAACAACAGTAATTTAAAATTTATAGTTTGTAACAAGTATATAGATAACTTAGTTGGAGGGTTTGAAGTAAATGTAAATGAATTATTATCAACTGACAGTGTAAAGATAAAATTAAATTTTGATATGCCAGATAGCCCAATATTCTTTTATAAGAACAACAACATATCAGTATCATACAACGGAGAAAAAATATGAGTAAAATGACTAGTATCAATGAATTTGATATAGTTTTTATTAGCTTCGACGAGCCAAATGCAGATGAAAACTACAACGACCTATTAGAAAAATGTCCATGGGCACAGCGTAGTCACGGTGTGTTTGGCAGTGATGCAGCACACAAAGCTGCAGCTGATTTAGCAGAAACAGATCGCTTTATTACAATTGATGCAGACAATATTGTTGATCCTGCATTTTTTGGTGTTGAAGTAGATATGGAACGTGTAAGAGAAACAGATGTAATTAGTTGGGCAGGCAAAAATGAAATCAATGGATTAGTGTATGGTAATGGTGGTATCAAGTGTTGGCCTAAAGAAGTTGTATACAATATGCAAACACATGAAAATGCACCAGCAGGTGATAAACGTGCGCAAGTAGATTTTTGTTGGAATATTCATTATATTCAAATGAACAATATCTATTGTAATGTTATGAATAACGGCAGTCCACTACAAGCATGGCGTGCAGGATTTCGTGAAGGTGTTAAGATGGGATTAGTAGATGGTGATGTTATCGATCCACGTTATCTAAAAGAACGTGTGCATGATAAAAATTACAAGCGTTTACTAACTTGGATGAGTGTAGGCGATGATGCTGAAAATGGTATTTGGGCTGTGTATGGTGCAAGACTAGGTTGTCACATGACAAATATTGCTAGAACAGAATGGGACTGGAAAAATGTAAGAGACTTCCGTTGGCTTACTAACTATTTTGAAACAACAGTATTACCGCAGTTTCAAGACAATGATGACCAGCTGTGTAAACGCACAGGCACACGTTGGAACTATGATGCTGTTTTACAAGCTAGCAACGAATTAGGTTACGAACTTCGCAAAGAACTGGATTTAGAAATTGCTGACCTAGGAGTAGAAGGTAGTAGATTTTTCAAAGAGGTGTATATTAATCCTAGTAGACTTGGCGCACAAATAAGGGAAGATCAAGTAGAAGATACACTAGAGTAGGACCCTTATGGGAAAAAAGCAATTTAATGATTTTGATTGGGAATACAGACCCGGATCAGACAGTTACATATCTAACAATGAAGAAAATCTTAGTAATATAAAAAACTTGTTAGACTCAACTGGCTGTGGTTTTTGTTTGGCAAAATTTAGACAAGTTACACTTCATTTAGGAACAGGTATGACACATAGTTGTCATCATCCTACTCCTCATAAAATTCCATTAGAAGAAATCGAATCTAATCCAGCAGCACTTTTTAATACAAATTTATTAAAAAAAGCTAGAGAAGAGATGTTAAATGGAGAACGCCCTAGCGAGTGTGATTACTGTTGGAGAGTAGAAGATAGCGGAGGTAACAGTGATAGATTTTTTAAAAGTCTTGAACCGTGGGCAATTGACGATCATGATAAAATACAAAGTTTAACAGGTCAAGAAAATATCTATCCTAGTTACTTAGAAGTTAGTTTTAGCAATGCATGTAACTTATCATGTATGTATTGTGGGCCAGAGTTTAGTAGCACTTGGGTGCAAGAGTTAAAACAAAAAGGACCTGTCAAAATTATGACAGACACTTCAAACGAAGAATGGGTCCAAGGCTGGCAAGATCTAGATAGTTTGTCATACAAAAATAGAGAATTTAATCCATACATTGACGCTTTTTGGAAATGGTTTCCAGAAGCTAGTAGACATATAAAGCACTACCGTATCACTGGCGGAGAGCCGCTAATGAGTAAAGAAACATTCCGTAGCATGGATTATCTTATTGAAAATCCAAACACTGATTTAGAGTTTAGTGTAAACAGTAACTTTAGTGTTCCAGATAAATTATGGGACCAATTCGTTGGACGTTTAGAACTTCTCAAACAAAACAAAGTAAAACGTATTACAATTTATACAAGTGTAGAAGGTTGGGGTGAGAAAGCTGAATACTCTAGAACAGGTCTTGACTTTAACCTTTTAAAACAAAGAACAGAACAAATATTAGAGATTGGTAATATTCGTGTAGTATGCATGGCTGCATTTAATGTTTTAAGTATTACTAGCTTTATGCCTTTATTACAATGGATATTAGAATTAAAAAAGAAATACAATCCAAACAACACAATTGAACATATTGAAAAAAATACTGGATATAAATTATTAGATGATGATAGTTTTACTAAAAGAAGAAACAAAAATCCAAGTCATAGTAGTGTAATTGGTATAGACATTCCCTACCTAAGACATCCTGTGTTTTTAGATGCACAGATTTGTAGTCATGATATGGTTGAACAATATCTAATACCAGCCCTAAGATTTATGGCAGAAAACACTGCTAATCCTACATGGATAGATCATCAAGGGTTTGAAACTTGGGAAGTTGAAAAGCTAAAAAGAATTGTTAATGATAGAATATACTACAACAGAAAAAATGATCCAGAAAGAGAAGGACATATAGATATAGTAAAGAGAAGATACAAACTTTACGACTTTATAAATGTAATGGATACTAGAAGAGACATCAGCTTTTTAGAAACATTTCCTGAAATGAAAGACTTTTACAATAAGTGTTCTGATGCTAAAGAATATTATTTAGAATGGCGAAGAATTCAAAAAGAAGAAGAAAATGATAACAGTTGATGAAGTTAAAAATTTACATATGGAAATTTCAACATACTGTAATGCAGCCTGTCCAAATTGTCCTAGAAACTATGCAAGTGCATACACAAACCCTTTGCTTAACTTAGAGCATTTAAGTTTAGAAAATGTAAAAAAACTGCATGATATTTTTTTAAAAATAGATAGAATTAACATGTGTGGTAACTTTGGCGATGCTATTATGTCACCACATTTAATAGATATCATTGAATATATTGTTAGTGTTAATAATAAAATTCAAATATTAATACGCACCAATGGTGGAGTAAGAAATAAATCATTTTGGAAAAAGTTAGGACAGATTAGTAAAGATACCAATCAAGTTATTGTAATTTTTAGTATCGATGGATTAATAGATACAAATCACATTTATAGAAGAAATGTTGATTGGAATAAACTTACAAATAATATAACCACTTATATACCAAATGGAGGTATAGCACATTGGGAATTTTTACAATTTGAACATAATCAACATCAAATACAAGAAGCAGAAGAATTATCAAAAGGATGGGGATTTGAAAAATTTATAAAAAAAATACCACTTGGTTTTGAAAATTATGGTAACGGTGTTGGAGAGATTCCAGTATTAGATTCTAAATCTAATTTGCTATACATGGTTCGTCAAAGTTCAGAGCATATAACATATTATAATAATAATGATCCAGTTAGAGACATTCCTAAAATTACAAAACAAAGATTTGATGAATATTATCAAACAGCCTCAATAAGAGATTCTAGATCAATTGTAATACCAAAGGATGTAGATGATGTTAAATGCAATGCACTAAGAGATAAAGAAATATATGTATCAGCAAACGGAGATGTATTGCCTTGTTGCTTTTTGGGAATAACATCTGGAAAAATTCTTTCCAAAGATGTCTTTGAGTTTAACAAATGGCTAATTGACAATGATTATAAAGAAAAAATAAATTTACAAAATAGAACTATAACTGAAATATTAAATGACAAAATATTTTCAGAAATACAAAAGCTATGGCATACAAAAGAACAAGCTGCATTGAGGTGTATAAATATTTGCGGAGTATGCGGCACTAATCAAAAAAATACAGTGGATAAAATATTTAATGAATGATTCTATTAAATGGGTAAAAGAAAATCTCAACATACATAGTAAGACTGTGTGTGGTGCTAAATGGTATAATGCTACTATTTGGCTAGGTAATGGCATGACTGCAAGTTGTCACCATCCACCTCCTCATAAGATTGACCCAGAAGAAGTTAAAATAAATCCAAGTGCTTTACACAATACTTCATATAAAAAACGTGTTCGCAAACAAATGCAAGAAGGAATACAATGCAGAGAGTGTGATTATTGTTGGAAGATTGAAAACTTAGAAAACAATACAGTAAGTGATAGATTTTATAAGAGTGTAATATACACACAAGATGAACTTGAAAAAGCATTTACTAGCAACTGGCAAGAAGATTCTCAACTAAAAACTTTGGAAATTGCATTTGATAGTAATTGTAATTTTGCATGTAGCTATTGCAATGCTGGTTATAGCACAACTTGGGCAAATGATATTAAAAAGAATGGATCGTATCGTGATCTAAAAAGCGATGGATGGGGAGCATTTGCACACGACGGTTCTTGGTCTATGCCTCATGGTCCTGCAAACAAAGACAATCCATACATTGAAGCATTTTGGAAATGGTGGGAATCTGAACTACAACATACACTAGTAGAATTAAGAGTAACTGGTGGAGAGGCAACTGTCTCAAATGATTTTTGGAAATTGATTGATTGGTATAAAGATAATTCAGATTGTCGTGTTAGATTAGCAGTGAATTCAAATCTTGGAGTAAAGAAAGATAAACTTGACAAATTAATACAAGCAAGTCATTACATCAAGAACATGGATTTATATACTAGTAACGAATCAGTTGGAATAAATGCTGAATATATAAGAGATGGTCTTGTGTGGGAAGAATGGAAAAGTAACCTAGAAAAACTTGCCAACGAAGGTAATTTTAATCTGTTACATGTTATGCTAACACTGAATGCATTATGCTTATCAAGCATAGACAAAATGTTAGATTTTGTATTTGATCTAAGAGAAAAAACTGGAGTTAAGATTGATACTAGTTATAATATACTACGGTTTCCTAGCTTCCAAAGTATAACAACATTACCTATACACATTAAAAAAGAAAGATATCATTATTTGAATAACTGGTATCAACAAAACATTGAAAGATTTAATGATTGGGAACGTGATGGTTTTTTAAGATTGTTAACATATATAAAAAATATAGACGAAGGACACGATGTAAGAAAGCATAGTAATATAAAAAAACGACAAGAAGACTTTGTTAAATTTTTTATGCAATACGATAAGCGTAGAGGTTTTAACTTTTCAGATGCTTTTAGTAATTGGCCAGAATTAGTTTATTGGTATAATAGTTTTGATATAACTGTATCAAATCAAGAAGTAAAACTTATAAATGGAGATGCTACCGAATGGGGTAAGGAAATTTATAACGAGGTAATGAAAAATGAGTAATAAAGATTTTGATAAACTTTTAAAAAACGGCGCATTTTGCACAGCACCATGGATACATTTACATATTGTCCCAGACGGAAGATTATTTCCTTGTTGCGGCACAGACTTTGGCGAAGGAGACATTGCGTTACCTGGATATGGCAATGTTAAAGATGGAATCAAACAAGCATTTAATAGTTCACGTATGAAACAACTTCGCTTAGAGATGATGTCTGGTGAACGTCCAGGAGAATGCTATCGTTGTTTTGAAAGAGAAGACACTGGCATGGCAGACAGTATGCGAGGATGGTTCAACAAAGATTTTATCGATGATGTTACTAAAAACCTAGTTGAAAACTGCACATCTGACGATGGCACTGTTGACCAAATGAATATCAAATATTTAGATATTCGGTTTGGGAATATATGCAATCTTAAATGTAGAATGTGCGGACTTGCTTTGAGCAGCAGTTGGTATGACGAGGAAGTAGAATTTAAAAAATTAAATGGTGACGAACCCCCTACGCAAAAATTCATTCATGTTGATATGTATGATGAATTGGAAAACTATTTGCCATATGTAGAGCAGATTTATTTTGCTGGCGGTGAGCCTATGCTGTATCCTGAGCATTTTAAAATCTTAAAAAAGTTAATTGAACTAGACAAGACAGACGTTAGATTAAAATATAATACCAATCTTTCTACACTGAATTACAAGGGAGAAAGTGTTGTTGATTTGTGGAATCAATTTAAATATAAAGTAACTGTAGGAGCTAGCATTGACGCTAAAGGAAAAGAAATAGAATTCATTCGAACCGGTGCTAAGTGGAAAACGTTAGAAAAACATCTCAACCTATTATCATCCACAGACAACGTAGTCGTGTGGCCATCTACTACAGTTGGATTTTTAAACATACATGTATTACCAGAATTTTGGGACGAAGCAATCAATAAAGGATGGGATAATATTCCATATCAGGTTAACTTCATTCAGCATCCAAACTGGATGTGCCTTAAAAATATGCCAGCTTGGTTACGAGATGAAACAGTAATAATGATACAA
>CEOC01081717.1_pt1 | contig 10535 bp, 9 predicted proteins | sample 356191 | NCBI WGS metagenome assembly CEOC01 (sample SAMEA2619952, study PRJEB7988) | marine metagenome | biome: marine biome (ENVO:00000447); feature: deep chlorophyll maximum layer (ENVO:xxxxxxxx); material: "saline water (ENVO:00002010), including plankton (ENVO:xxxxxxxx)" | depth 17 m
AAAATTCCAACTCCTAACCTTGCCTTATTTTTAAATCTATAAAAGACGTCAATTCCAATGTAAAATTCCAAGGGATTACCTGCTTTAATTTCATTGCCATCTTTATAATATCCACAAGCTAAACTTGGTGTCCAGACAATGTTTTTCTTTTTTCCATAGTATCCATCAATTCCAAAACCACCGTAAGCATAATAAGCATTTTCATTAGTACCTAAAAAACCAACAAATGGTTTAATTAAATTAAACATCTTCCCACCACTATGCACCTCTAAGTTGATCATTCCTGATTGATCATTATGAGGAGGGGAACCATCCTCCATATAATTGAAGACACCAACTCCAACCGAGAATCTAGCTGAGTCTCTTGATAAAGCATCAGAATAATTGAATAAAAAGGAAATTATGGTTAATATTAATAAATTTTTCATAATTTTAAAAAGGTATTTGATATTTCAAAATGGCTTGCTCTGTACCTGGATTTTGTTCTCCAAGACCAGCGTTAGATATATGATAAAGACCTACACCAACTCGTACATTATTTTTGAATCTATAATAAATATCTCCTCCACTCCTAAATTGGATACGATTACCTAGTTTAATTTCATTTCCATCAACATACCATCCCACTGCTAATGTAGGCGTTATAACGAAGCATTTGCATTTTCTAAAATATAAGTCAGCACTAAATCCAAAATAGCCATAATAAGCTTCTTTATCTGTCCCATTAAATCCAACGTATGGTTTTAGAATTCTTAGTATTGGTTTTGAAAAAAAATATTCGACACTGTAAACTGTAGATCTTTGTTTATAATTAATTGGTGCTGGGTTACCTGACTTTGTTGTATCACACCCACCTTTTCCCTCACATCTTAAAATACCATTCTGCATAAAGTTGTGTATACCACCGCCCAAAGAAAGCCTACCCTTTTTTTCAAATGCGCCTATTTCAGAAAATGATAGCATGAAAATAAATAAAATTATCTGTGGTTTAAATAACATTCTCATAAAAATCATAAGATAACTTCAAAAATAGTGTAAAGTAACATTAAAGTCATGAAAAATAAAATTTTAAATTTCTTAATTTTTTTTTCCATATTCTTTTCAACTTCAAGTTGTGTTGTCACCCCTTCTTCGGGACAAAGAGAAATTAGTCTAATGTCAGAGGAAGATGAAAAAACTATTGGAAAGACTGAACATCCAAAAATAATCAAGCAATTTGGTGGAATTTACCAAAATGATACTCTCCAAAATTACATTGAGAGTTTGGGAAAGTTTTTAGTATCTACCTCGGAGAGTCCAAACCTTAAGTTTACTTTTACTATTCTTAATTCACCAATTGTAAATGCCTTTGCTCTTCCTGGAGGATATATTTATCTTACCAGAGGATTAATTTATTTATGTCAAAATGAAGCTCAACTTGCCGGTGTTATTGCACATGAAATAGGTCATGTTACAGGTCGGCATTCTGCTAAAAGGTACACTAAAGCAATTGGTACTAACCTGTTAGGAAATTTGCTTAACACTATTATAAAAAATCCCATATTACAAAATTTGACAAACACCACCTCCTCACTCTACCTTTTATCTTATTCTCGTGATCATGAATATGAAGCAGATAATTTAGCAACTCGTTATATGATTAGAGCTGGATTTGATCCTTATGAAATGGCAAATTTTTTAAAACAAATGGAACGATTCTCAAAATTGCAAAAAAAAATAGTTGGAGATAAAAAAAAAATTTCAGAATTGTTATTAACTCACCCTAATTCTTCAAAAAGAGTTGAGGAGGTCATTAATAGCGTTGATGATTCATTTTCATATAAGCCAATAATCGGAAGAGAGGTTTTTTTAAAAAAAATTGATGGAATGCTTTATGGTGAGAAACCTGAAGAAGGATTCTTTTATAAAAATAAATTCATACATAAACCATTAGATTTTTCTTTTGATTTTGATGAGTCCTTTTTTTTTATTAACAATCCAAAGTTTCTAATGGGTTTAGCAGAAAATAATACCAAAATTTTTTTTGATGTAGATGACAATACGAACCAAGATGACTTAGAGTATTTTTCAAAGTGGGGAAAGACATCAAAAAATAAAATTTTGGACTACAACATCAAAACTATTAATAATTTTATCATTTCAAAATGCACAATAAAAAAATCTGACAAAATGATAAGTCTAGCGATAATAAAAGATGATAAAAAACTTTATAGATTTTCCATTATCACAGAAAAAAAATACTTTAATAATTACAAGAACCAATTTATTGATATGGTTGATTCATTTGAAAAAATCTCTACTAACCCAAATTTAATCAATATTGAGCCTCCAAAGATTAGAATCCTAAAAAACTCTGCAAAGGAGGGTTTTATTGAAAAGGTAATAAAAAAAAGTAGTCTTCAGAGGAAGTTTTCAGAAGACATATTTGTAACAATCAATGGAATTAATAATCTTGAGGCTAATCAAAAAATCAAATCAATTTATTGATTTAACAACTCCTCTAGCTTAACTTTAGCCATTTTTTTCTCTAAGTTTTGAACAGCAGCATATTCATTACTTAGTCTGTTCAGCGCAGTAAGGTATATTTGTCTTTCAGAATAAGATTGTTGTTCAAGAGAATCATCTTTTTTATGAAGATCCCTTACTACCTCTGCTATTAAAACTGGATCTCCACTATTAATATTTTTTTCATATTCTTTCGCTCTCTTTATCCACATATCTTTTTTAACAGAGGGTTTTTCCGCTAAAACTTCTAGAGCTTTTGATAATCTATTTTTATTGCTAAGTTTCCTAAGACCAGAACTAGAGGCTTTGATCTTAGGTATTCTTAATTTCATTTTATCTTGTTTAAAGTTTATTAAAATAAAATCTTGTGACGACCCATCAACGTCATATGTATCAAAATTTTCAACTTCACCAACACCATATATTGGATAGACAACGAGGTCACCAACCTCTAAATTTAATTCATCTTCTTTTTTCAAAATAGGCTCCTATTTAATATTCAGTTGTGGAGTATATTATAAAAAACTTTGAATACAAGCTTTACTTAAGTTCCTTTTCCAGGCTTTTCGCTGAAATGCTTTTCAAATTTATTGGTTACATCTTTCCACTTATCTCTATCATCAGGTGGCGTCCCAATCTGATTAATGTTAGGCCAAATTTCTGAATATTTTCTGTTAATTTCAATCCATTTTTTGGAAGACTCATCCGAATCATCACTTATTGCTTCGGCTGGACATTCGGGTTCGCATACACCGCAATCAATACACTCATCCGGGTGTATAACAAGCATGTTTTCTCCTTCGTAAAAACAATCAACAGGACAAACTTCAACACAATCCATATATTTACACTTTACGCAGGCATCTTTAACAACATATGTCATTATGTGGTATATAGTCCAGTTTTATAATTTATTCAACTTAATATTAACACTTACTTCAAAAATATTATCTTACTGTTTAATTCAAAAATCATTTTTTCTAAATGGTTTTGAGGAATGTATGTATTCAATTTTTTCTTTTTATAATAGAACTGTTTTTTTAGTAAATTTTCAAGATATTCAAAATAAACTAAATAATTTTGCTTAGATATTTTGATTAAATAAAACCCCATCCTTCTGTAAATTTCTTTTTCTTTTTTGCTAAAAGTTGATTTCTTTAATGAATAATAATTTCTTTCCAAAAAATTGTTTAACAAATTTTCAAAAAAAACATTTATTAAAATTTGCCTAAACAATTTGGCACCTTTGGTTTTAAAAAACAGAAAAAAAATTCCAGTCTTTAAACCATATTGCTTTAGAATTTTTATCTCATCTGATTTCAAAGATTTGTAATAATCTTTTAAATTTTCTTTCTTACAATGACCAAGGTTTTCATTTAAAGAAAAAATAACTGCTCTTAAGTTGCTTGAAGATTTTTCCATCAAATCAATCTTTTTTATGAAGCCAATATTGTTTAAAAAAAAATACTCAAAACATTTTTTAGTTTTTAATTCAATTTCTTTTTTGTGATATAAAAAAAAGTCATCACAAAAAACCTTTATTTTAGGCTTTGTAATTTCTGTGTTCTTAAATAATTTTGCTACTAAATTTTTTTTCCAAAAAATTTCTCCACTTACCTTAAATTCAAAATTAGAATATTTTGAATCTTTGAACTCAACAATCTTTTGATTTGCAAAAAAGATTAAATATTTTTTTAATATTTTGTTATTATAAATATTATTTTTTTTAAATGAGTGATTAATTTTAAATCTAAATCCTTCCAATTTTCCAATTGTTTTCCTCCCGAATTTAATAGAATTTACCGCATCGATTTCAATTATTGATTTTTCTACCTTTTCATAAAAATTTGACTTCAAGCCTTTATACTCCCCTACAAATTCGTTAATTAATTGACTATGTAAAATTACAGACAAATCAAACTCTATAGCTTTTATTTTTTGTTGAAGTAAATTATTATTTTCCATCCAATGACCTTTAAAAGCTAGAAATGACCATTTTCTTATTTGCGATATTTTATGGTTTAACTCCGAAATTTTCATAGTTTTTTTTTTTATATTTTTCAAATTTTCAGAAACCCATGAAGCAGGAATTAAATTGTTTTGTTTGACTAAAAACTCAAAAATCTTTTTTAAAAACCGTGTATGGAATTCATCAAGCTCTCTGGAATAATCAGGTGTTCTGCAAAGTTCCCATAATTTTTTTAAATTCAAAGGGTCAGTTATATATCGTTTTATAAAATCATCCTCAACTAAAATTTTTAAAAATCGCTGGTCACTTGCATTTTTTTTTTGAATTAGATAGCTCTTGTTTGTTTTTTTATTTATTGAGTTAAGAAGAGATTTTTTAGACGAAAAACTTAGTAATGAATTTCTCCAGTAAATTTTTTCAATTTCAGTAAATTCATGATTTTCAATAAAACTTACTGATTCCTGACTTAATGACTTTAAATCTCCGGTTGTTCCAAAAAAACCATTATTAAGATATCTTCCAGCTCTTCCTGCAATTTGAGAAATTTCGTCATAGGTTAATTTTCTTTCTCTTTGCCCATCAAATTTTTTAATACTTGAAAAAAAAATATTTTTTATATTTAAGTTTAATCCTAAACCAATTGCATCAGTTGCAACTATGTGGTCAACTTTACCTTCTTCAAAAAGTTTAACTTGAGCATTTCTTACATCCGGTGAAAGTGCACCCATAACTACAGATACCCCTCCATGAGCCTGTCTAATTTTATTAGCAATTTCATAAACATCTATCAAAGAAAATGCAATTATTGCTGATCTATTAGGTAATCGTGTTAAGTTTTTATATCCGCAATAAGAGAGGTTTGATAACCGTGGTTTTTTTTTGATTATAATGTCGGGATAAATTTTTTTAAGTATTTTTTCCATGCTTAAAGAACCCAAAAACATTGTTTCTTTTTTTCCTTTTGTATTTAAAATTTTCTCAGTAAAAAGGTGGCCTCTTTCAAAATCAGAACATAACTGTACTTCATCTATTGCAACAAAATCAAAACTATGATCAGGAATAGATTCAACTGTACATAAGAAATATTTTGCTTCTTTAGGAACGATCTTTTCTTCACCAGTAACTAATGCTACATGATTCTTTCCAACCTCCTTTTTTACAAAATCAAAATTTTCTCTCGCTAATAATCTCAAAGGAAACCCGATAACTCCGTTAGGATAACTTAAAAGTTTCTCTATAGCTGAAAATGTTTTTCCTGTATTTGTTGGTCCAAGTGTCGCTGAAATTTTTGTTAATTTCATTGAAGATATTAATTTGTTTTTAGGCTTTAATTAGATTAAAAACGTAAGGCAAAATACCGTCGTTTTTAAAGTAATCGACTTCTTTTTCTGTATCAATTCTTGAAATTACACTGATTTCTTTTACTAAATTAGGATAATTAATTTTTACTTTTAATTTTTGATTTGGCTTCGAAGAAATATCGTTCAAATCACCAATATTAAATGTTTCGTCACCTTTTAATTTTAAATCAAATAATGAGGTATTACTCATCTCCAAAGGTAAAACTCCCATCCCAACTAAATTTGATCTATGAATTCTCTCAAAACTTTCGGCTAATACAACCCGAACACCAAGTAATCTTGTTCCTTTAGCTGCCCAATCTCTTGATGACCCTGTTCCATATTCTTTTCCTGCTACCACAATCAGAGGTACTTTTTGATAAGAATATCTTTCAGCAATCTTATAAACTTCATCTTCGACCTCTGAGGGATAATGTTTTGTAAAGCCACCTTGTCTGTCAACCATTGAATTTTTTATTCTTAAATTTGAAAATGTACCTCGCACCATTACTTCATGATTTCCTCTTCGTGAACCAAAAGAATTAAAATCATTTTGCTTGATTTGTCTTTCAGATAAATATTTACCTGCCTCACTACTTTCTTGAATTACGCCTGCCGGTGATATGTGATCAGTTGTAATAGAGTCGCCAAGTATAAGCAAAGGCCTAGCTTCAAAAATATCATTTTTTTTATTTGATTGGTTTTCTAAAAAAGGAGGTTTTTTTATATATGTTGAATTAAGAGACCAATTAAATGTAGATGAACTTTTGACTTTGATTGCCTCCCAACTTGAATCACCTTTGAAAATATTTTTGTAATTCTTTCTAAATAATTCTACTTTTAAAATTTTCTCGCTTAGTAACTTTACTTCTTCTGACGAAGGCCATAAGTCTTTTAAGAAAATCTTTTTTCCCTTACAAATTCCTATTTCTTCTTTTTTAAAATCAATGTTTATTCTTCCTGCTAAAGCGTAAATAATTACCAAGGGGGGTGATGCTAAAAAATTAGATTTTATCTGAGGGTGTATTCTACCTTCAAAGTTTCTGTTACCTGAAATAATACTACACACATTTAAATTGTTCTTTTTAATTTCTTTTGAAACTTTATCATCTAATGGTCCAGAATTTCCAATGCAGGTTGTACAACCGTATCCAACTATATTAAAACCAAGTTTATTTAAAAAAAACTGGAGGCCAGCCTTATTTAAATACTCTCTAACAACTTTACTTCCAGGAGCAAAGGATGTTTTAACCCACCAAGGAACTTTTAAACCTAATTCAACAGCTTTTTTGGCGACCAAACCAGACATTAATAAAACAATAGGGTTTGAAGTATTGGTACAACTAGTGATGGCTGCCAAACAAATTTTACCACTTGTTAAAACACTATTATCATTAACAAGTGATTTTCTTTCATTATTATCCAAAGAATTCATATAAATTTTTGGTATATCCTCTAAAACTATTCTATCCTGAGGTCTCTTAGGTCCTGAAACGCAAGCCTCTACCTTTGATAAATCTAATTTCAAAGTCTGATCGTACTTGATCTTTTTAAAATTTTGGTCGTGCCACAAAAATTGTTTTTTACAATAGCTTTCGATTACTTTAATTTTTTCCTCATCTCTACCTGTTAGCCTTAAATATTTTAGAGTTTCATTGTCCATCGGAAACAAGCCACATGTTGCGCCATACTCTGGTGCCATATTTGAAATAGTCGACCTTTCTGATAATGAAAGTGAGGATAAACCATCACCACAAAATTCAACAAATTTGCCAACAACATTCATTTTTCTTAATTTTTCTGTAATTGTTAATACAAGATCCGTTGCTGTTACACCGTCTTTTAAATGTCCCTCTAATATTACTCCCACAACCTTAGGAATCTTCATTGAAATAGGTTGACCGAGCATTACAGCTTCAGCCTCAATACCACCAACGCCCCACCCAAGAACAGAAAGAGAATTTACCATTGTTGTATGGCTATCAGTACCAACTACTGAATCAAGATATAAGTGGTTATTTTTTTCAGAAACTATTTCAGTTAAAAACTCAATATTTATTTGATGACATATTCCTGAACCAGGTGGAAAAAGAGAAAAGTTTTTTAAAGATTTTTGAGCCCATTTCAACAAAGAATATCTCTCAGAATTTCTTAAAAACTCTTTTTGAATGTTTATTTCTAAAGAATCATCACTTGACGAGCTATCAACAGATATTGAGTGGTCAACAACAAGACTTACGGGGACCAATGGGTTAATAAGTTCTGGGTTTTTTCTCTTTTTAGCCATCTTGTCTCGCATTGAAGCAAGATCTGCTATCGCTGGAACACCAGTGTAATCTTGCATTAAAACTCTACTAGGAGAAAAAAAAATTTCACTACCATGTTTCATTTGAATCAGATTAACAATTTCTAATTTATTATCGAATGAGGAATTACTCTTCCTAATTAAATTTTCTAGGAGTAATCTGTAACTAAAAGGCATATTAGATAACTGAAATTTAAAAAGCTCTTGAGCTTTTTCCAAACTAAAAAAACTAAACTCCTTACCAAATGTAAGTTTATCTAAAAATTTATTTGACTCAAAATCCATATTTTTTTGTTAATAAATTAGTATAATATTTAAAGACAATAATTATGTTAGAAGTTAATTCAATATATCTTTACAGAAACAGAAAGCAAGTTTTCAAGGACTTCAGTTTAAATTTAAAAAAAGGTGAAATTATTCTTTTAGAGGGAGAAAATGGGGTAGGAAAGACAAGTCTGTTAAATATGATATCAGGTCTAATCAATCCTGATAAAGGATTTATCAAGATTTGTAGAAAAAATGTAATTGAGTTAGGTAACCAAAAAAAGAAGATATTCACATATTTACCTGATAAAAACTGTTTGAAAGAGAATCTTTCAGTTAATGAAAACTTAAAAAGTTGGTTAAAACTTTCAAACCTAAAAGTAAATAATTATAACTACCAAAAAGTCCTAAATACATTTTCTCTAGATAGTATTCAGGAGTCTTTGGTAAAAAGTCTTTCTCATGGTCAAAAAAAAAAAGTAGCTCTCACAAAATTGTTATTTTCGAAATCAAGGCTTTGGTTGTTAGATGAACCACTAAACGGTATTGATACAAAAACAATCACAATACTTAAGAAAATTATGGTTCAACACATCAGAAAAAATGGCTCAATTCTATTTTCTAGTCATGTTAAGATAGATTTGAAACTCACAAAAAGAATTATTCTAAAAAAAATAAAAAATAAATTTAATTATGATCTATTGAATAAATGGGAAAACTTTAAATGACAAATTTCAAAAATTTACTTTACAGAGAATTTATAATTTCTTTAAAAAATACAAAAGGCTTATACTCTTACTGTACTTTTTTCTTCACATCAATTTTACTTTTTGTTTTTGCAGTTGGGCCAGACTTTTCAATTCTTTCAACTATGTACAAACCAATTTTATGGATGATAACAGTCTTTTCTTTAATTTTAATTTCAGAAAGTTTTGTTTTTGAGGATTTTCTTGATGGCAGCTTATCAGAGCTACAATTTTTAGGTTATTCAGAAGAAGTAATATTTCTATCAAAATGTCTTGTGATGTTTACATCACTGGTTATACCTAATATTATTTTGATTCCAATATCATCTTTTTTATTTGAAATTAATCTTTTTAATTTAGTGGAGATAATTACTCTATTTATTATTTCTCTACCAACTATCACACTAATTTCAATACTTTCAGCTCTATTTTCATTACAAGTCAAGAGAAATAAATTTATTCAATTTATTTTAATAATGCCATTTTTTATACCTATAATTATTATTGCTACCTCTGAAAATTTTTTTGTAACAAATTTAGGCAATGAATTTAAAATTTTTGTTTTAATTGGTTTGTTTTTAATTACATTACCATTATCTATCTTCATAGGAAAATTAATCATTAAAGAATTGAATTATTAAATGTTTACAAAATTGGCAAACCCAACAAACTTTCAAAGGATTTCAGATTTCATTTTTCCAAAATGTTTTGCACTTTTTATTATTTTTTTAATCTTAGGTTTTTACTATGTTTTTTTTAGCAGTCCGCCTGATTACTTACAAGGAGAAACAGTTAGAATTATGTATATTCACGTTCCATGTGCATGGCTTTCGCTTGGAATATACTCAATGATGGCTGGTTGCAGTTTTTTTTCGATAGTATTTAAACACACACTTGCTGATATAATCAGCAGAGCCTGTGCTCCACTTGGAGCCTGTTTCACTCTAGCAACTCTTATCACGGGTTCAATTTGGGGTAAACCAACTTGGGGAACGTGGTGGGTCTGGGATGCACGTTTAACGTCAGAACTTGTACTGTTTTTTATTTATCTTGGTCATATTTTTATTTCCAATGCTTATGAGGATAAAAGAAAAGGTGATAGGTATGCAGCAATTTTGACATTATTAGGTATAGTAAATTTACCTATTATCAAATGGTCTGTTGATTGGTGGAATACTTTGCATCAACCGGCCAGTATTTCAAAATTCAGTTCTCCAAGTATTGATCCAAGTATGATGTTACCACTTTTCTTAATGGTGTTTTCCCTTTTGTTTTTTTTCATATCCTTAGTTCTTTTGAGAATAAAAGGGGAAGTTATATCAAGAAAACTTGAAATTTTAGAACAACATAGAGCTTGAAATGGAAGTTTTTTTAAATTTTTTAAATTCAAAAGAGCATTTTTATTA
>CEOC01076228.1_pt1 | contig 10531 bp, 7 predicted proteins | sample 356191 | NCBI WGS metagenome assembly CEOC01 (sample SAMEA2619952, study PRJEB7988) | marine metagenome | biome: marine biome (ENVO:00000447); feature: deep chlorophyll maximum layer (ENVO:xxxxxxxx); material: "saline water (ENVO:00002010), including plankton (ENVO:xxxxxxxx)" | depth 17 m
GCTAAAGTAATGAAAGAAGCAGCAAAAATGTGTGAAGATTTCGGAGCAGATATTGTTGATATAAACATGGGCTGTCCCGTAAAAAAAGTTGTAAATGGTTATGCAGGTTCCGCCTTAATGAAAGATGAACTTTTAGCCATGTCAATAATTGAGTCTGTTGTTAATTCTGTAAATATTCCAGTTACATTAAAAATGAGAAAAGGTTGGGATGAAAAAAGTTTAAATGCCCCTAAGCTTGCATCTTTGGCTGAAAAAGCAGGTGTTAAATTGATAACCATTCATGGAAGAACTAGATGTCAAATGTTTAAAGGTAAATCAGACTGGGAGTTTATTAAAAATGTAAAAGAAGCCGTAAAAATTCCTGTTATAGTAAATGGTGATATAACAAATATATCGGAGTTTAAGAAAGCTAAAAGATTGTCTTGTGCAGATGGAGTAATGATTGGTCGAGGATCTTATGGAAGACCATGGATATTTAGAGAAATGTCAGAAAACTTTACAAAAAATAAGAATTTTAAAATTTCTAATTCTTTAAAAAAAGATATAATTTTAGAGCATTTTTCAAATTCTTTGAATCATTATGGTGAAGAAATAGGGATCAAATCTTTTAGAAAACATCTTGGTTGGTATTCTAAATCCTTAAAGAATTCAAATGAGTTTAGAAGTAAAATTAATAACTGTTTAGATAAATCTCAAGTAAAATCATTAATTAAAGATTTTTTTTAAACCAGCATGCGACGTGAAAATGATTATGATTATCTCAAAGATTTTTTTGATTTAATCCCAGATCCGCTGGCGATAATTAATAAAAACACTTTTGAAATTTACTATGTAAATCAAGAGTTTCAATATTTTACGACAAAAAGTTTTTCACTTATAAAAAACACCCATTTGAATGAGTTATTTAAAGATGATTTATTTTTTCTTAGTAATTTAAACGAAATTTCAAAAAAAATAGGTGTTTTTTTTATCAGAGAAGCAATACTTAAAAATAACATAAAATTTTCAGTTAATTGTATCGTAACGGAAAAGAAAAATAAAAATATGTTGATTATTTTTAAAAAAGAAAACGATACACAAAAAAATGAAATATTAGATGATTATAGTGCATATGAGCATTTTTTTTCAATTTTTGTACACGAAATTACTAATCCACTTAGTTCTATAAAAATGGCCTCACAACTTTTAGAAAAATCAAAAACTTATGATTCGGAATTATTAGAAATAGTAAATAGTGAATGCAATAGGATTACTAAGGTAATTAATTCAATTTCTCAAATATCAAGTAAACTTGTACTTAAAAACAAAAGCGAAGAAAATATCCACGAAGTTTTAAGATATAGCTTATTTAAAATTAAAAATAAAAAGAAACAAATAAAAATACTTGAAGAATTTGATCCTTCAATACCAAAAATACTTATTGATAAAAGTTTGTTGATACAAGTTTTTGAAAATTTATTAAATAATGCATTTGAAGCATCAAGTTTTTCTAAAAACTCACATATAAAATTGTCAACAAAATTTATTTATGGTGAAACTGTCAAGATACCCAACATAAAGGAGAGTCAAAAAAAGAATTACTTATTGGTCAAAATTGAGGATAATGGCTCTGGAATAAAAAAAAATGAATTAAGTAAAATTTTTTTACCTTTTTTCTCAACAAAAAAAAGAGGTTCAGGAATAGGTTTGTATTTGGTAAAAAGAATAATAAATCTTCATGATGGAGAAATATCAGCCAGTAGTAATGATAACCTTTCATCATTTAGAATTAAATTACCTTTGTAGTTTTATGAAATGAGTAAAAATATTTTAATTATTGATGATGATTTTTCTTTAAGAAGGGTAATTGAAAAAGCTTTAAAAAACTCCAAAACCAACATTAAAAGTGTCTCAACAATTTCTGAAGCATGGGTTGACATTGAGAAGAACGAATTTGATTTAATTATATGTGATGTGGTCTTACCTGATGGAGACGGTTTAGAATTGGTTAAAAAAGTTAAGTTAAAAAATAATTCTCAATCTTTTATAATAATTAGTGCAAAAAATAACCTTTTAACCGCGATTAAAGCTAATCAACTTGATGTAGTTGACTATTTGCCAAAGCCTTTGGATTTAAATGATCTTACTATTACTGTAGATAGATGTTTAAAAACTCAAATGATTATAAATCAAGAATCAATAATCGACGAAAAACTCCCAATAATAGGAACATCATCCGTAATGCAAAGTGTCTTTAAAAACATAGCCAAGATAACAAAAACAAATTATACGGTTCTAATTACAGGGGAATCAGGCTCTGGTAAAGAACTTGTGGCAAAAGTTATTCATGACTATAGTTCTCGGTCTCACTCACCTTTTATTCCTATAAATATGGCATCGTTACCTAAAAACTTGATTGAAAGCGAACTTTTTGGATACGAAAAAGGTGCATTCACTGGGGCTGAAAAAAGAACATTAGGCTTTTTTGAAAAAGCTAATGGAGGAACTCTTTTTTTAGATGAAATTGGAGATATGCCGATTGATATTCAAGCTAGATTATTAAGAGTGTTACAGTTTGGAGAGTTTTCAAGAGTTGGTGGTAGAGAAGTTATAAAAACTGATGTTAGAATTATTTCAGCTACAAATAAAAATTTAATCAATTCAATAGATCAAAATCTATTTAGACAAGATTTGTACTATAGACTTAATGTAATTAACATTGATTTGCCTCCTTTAAGAGATAGAGAAAATGACATAATAGACATAGCAAAAAATTTTTTAAGAAAATTCTCTGATAATGAAAAATCACTAGATAACAGTGCACTAGAATTTCTTAAATCTTATAGTTGGCCTGGAAATATAAGAGAACTTGAAAATCTATTTAAAAGAGTTTGTGCTCTATCAACAGAAAAAGTAATCAACGAAGAAATTATATCAGAATTTATAGATAAAGAAGAAGCTTTCATTTCGCAAAGTAATCTCGATAGAGAAAATAGTGGTTTTCAATCCTATAGATCTTTAAATGTTTTTTTACAAGAATTTTTAGATAAACTATTTGACAGCTTAGAAAATGAAACAGAGTTTCAATTGTTCGACAAATTTATTTCACAAATTGAGAAACAACTAATATTAAAGACACTCAAATATTATTCTGGAAACCAAATTAAATCGTCTAAACTTCTAGGAATAAATAGAAATACTTTAAGATCTAAGATTAAAAAATATAAAATATCTAATAAACTTAATAAAAAATAATGTTGTTGAATTTACAAAAAAAATTTGGCTTAAGTTTTCAAAGTTTTACGTTTCTATTCATATTTTTTATTTCCTTAATTTTAAGTTTAACAATTTTTTTGTCACTATCCGGGAACCTTTCTAATTTAGAGCAGGTAGAAGAAATTTCTAACTTAATTTCAGTTAATTATATATTAATAATTGCTTTAATCTTAATTTCAATAAACAAAATTTATAAAATTTTTAAAGAAAAGCAATTTAAGTCAAAATTTAGAGTTCAATTTACTTCTCTTTTCATATTAATAAGTTTCATACCAACTACACTAATAACGCTATTTTCACTTATTTTTTTTGATCAAGGTGTCAAAATTTGGTTTAATGAAAAATTAGAAAAAGTTATTTACGAATCAAAACAAATTTCTGAATCTTACTTTAATGAGCATAAAAAAAATATAAAAAATGATATACTTTTTATCAATGATGAATTTACCAATGAACAAGTTTTTTATTTTAGTGATAAAATTAGAATCACAGAGTACTTAAGTTATTTTGTAGAGGTTAGAAATTTAGATGAGGCTGTAATTTTTGAAAGTTCAGGTCAACTTCTTGCTAAAGTTGGAAGTTTTTTAGTTGAGTCAGAAAATAGACCACCACTATGGACATTTCTTATTGCAGATGATGGTGAAATTGCAATATTTCCAAATTATGATCAAACTAAGGTAAGAGCGTTAATAAAACTTCAAAGAGCAATACCAACGTATTTGTATATAGGTAAAAATGTTGATGCAAACGTTTTGAGTAGAGTTGAGTCTGTAAATAAGACAGCTGATGAATATGTTAATATTACGCAAAGGTTAAATAACTTTCAATTTCAGTTTAATAAACTTTTCCTTGCTATAAATTTCCTTATGATACTTTTATCAACATGGTTTGGATTAAGTTTTTCTAATAAAATTCTAAATCCAATTGTTAGTATTATACTAGATTCGCAAAAAATTATTAGTAACAATTTTAAATCTAGAATAACTGTAATTAAAGAAAAGAATGAATTTAATTTTTTATCAAAATTACTTAATCAAATGCTTGATTCCCTTGCTATTCAAAAAGATAAATTAATTAAAGCAAAAGAAACAATAAATTTAAGAAGAAAATTTACCGAAAAAATTATAAATGAAGTTAGTAATGGAATTATATATTTGGATAAGAATGAAAAAATATTATTATATAATAAAAAATCGCAAGAAATTTTTGGAAAAAATTTTAAAGAAGATTTTTTAAAAAAAAATTTACAAATTTCTCATTTTGTAAAAAATTTTAAAGAAGATCATACATTCTTGAACGAGATTCAGCTAAAATATATTTTAGATAAAAAAATAAAAATACTTAACTTTAAACTCTCGAAAATTTTTGAAAAAAAACAATTTAAAGGAATGATACTTAGTATAAGTGATGTTACAGAACTTATATCTGCACAAAAAAATGCGGCATGGTCTAATGTCGCTAGATATATGGCTCACGAAATCAAAAATCCTCTTACACCAATTAAATTATCAGCACAAAGAATAAGCCATTCAATGAAAGAAAAAAAAATGAATAATTCATTATCAATTAATAATTGTACTGAGACAATAATTAGACAAGTAAGTAACATCGAAAAGCTTGTTTCTGAATTCTCTAATTTTGCAAGAATGCCCGAAGCTAACTTAGAACTAGTAAAGTTAAATAAATTAATTGAAACTCAAATTAATGCTCAAAAAATAGCTAATAATAATGTAAATTTTAAATTTATTTCAAATAAAAAAAAAATAGAAATTCTATGCGATTACGATCAAATTAGTAGACTATTAATGAATATATTAAAAAACTCGGTTGAGTCTTCAACAAAAAATAATAAAGAAGTATTAGTTAATTTAAATAAAAAAGGAAAATTTGTTATTATTGATATTGAGGATAATGGAGAAGGTTTTGATAAAAGTAATAGAGAGAACTTTTTTGAACCTTATATGACAAAAAAAATTAATGGAACTGGGCTAGGATTAGCAATATGTAAAAAAATTGTTGAGGATCATAATGGTCAAATTGAACTTTTAGATAGTGAACTCCTTGGAGGTGCGATGGTGCGTATTAAGTTTTTTTTAAAGATAAAATAATGAACATTGATGGAAAAATATTAATTATCGATGATGAAATTGATATTTGTGAACAAATATCTGGCCTGTTAAAAGACAGAGGATTTGAAGCAGAATATTGTCTTTCCTCTGAACAGGGAATAAAAGAATTTAAAAATAGCACTTATTCACTTGTTATTCTTGATATTTGGCTTAATGATTCAAAGTTTGATGGTTTTCAAACCCTTGAACAAATAAAAGAACTCAATGAAACTGTTCCAGTGATTATGATAAGTGGCCATGGTAATATAGAAACTGCAGTTAATTCTATTAAAAAAGGTGCATATGATTTTATTGAAAAACCACTTGATGGAGATTTATTGATTTTCAAAGTTTCAAAAGCCTTGGAAAATTATGATTTAAAAAACAAAATAAATAATTTCTTTGAATCAAAAGATGACAACTATATTGCAAACTCTGAAGCGTCAAAAAAGGCATTGAATTGCCTTAATAAAATATCAAAAACAGATTCCTCAGTTTTACTTAGTGGTTTGGATGGGAGTGGAAGGGAGTTTTTAGCTAGAAAAATTCATTTTGAATCAAACAGGAATAATAAAAGATTTAAAGTAATAGATTTTTCTGACCTTGATAGAATTAAATCAGAAAATAAATTATTTGGAAGTGAAGAAAAAGGCATAATAAAATCTATTGGTATACTTGAAGAAGTTAACGGAGGTACATTATTTGTCAAAAATATTGATAAAATGAATTCAAAAATTCAAGGTAAATTTTTAAGACTTCTAGAAGAAAAGAAATATTACAGGATAGGAAGTGTAAGTCCAAATAATATTGACTTTAGGTTAATTGCTTCTTCAAAAATGTTATTAAATAATCTTAAAAAATATAATACATTCAGAAACGATCTGTTGAATAAAATTAATTTTTTCGAAATTATTGTCCCATCGATCAAACAAAGAATTGAAGACATTGACGATCTTGTCAGAGAATTTTTAAGCTCATCTTTGAATTTTCATAAAATCAATATAGAAAACGTTTCAAATGATGCTATTCTATTTTTTTCTCAATTAGTTTGTGTTAATAGTATTGCACAATTAAAAAAATTTATTGAGTGGAGTGTTTTTATGCTATCTGAAAGTAAAAATGAAAGAATAACAAAAGAAAGAGTAATTAATTTACTAAACGGTTTTTTAAATAAAGATGGTAAGATAGAAAAAAAACAAAACTTTGAATACTTTGATTATGACATAAAACAGGCGAGAGAGTCTTTTGAAAAAAATTATTTAAGCTATAATTTGAAAAAATATAATAATAGTATATCGCAAGTATCTGAGAAAATTGGAATGGAAAGAACAGCGCTTTATAGAAAATTAAAGTTACTTAAAATTAATTCAGATAGTTAACATTTTATGAAAATTATAGTTTGTGGTGCTGGTGAAGTTGGAGCTAATATTGCTAAGCAGCTCGTTTATGAAGATAACGACGTTACAATAGTAGATGATTCTGAGTCACGATTAAGGTCCTTGAATAAAACTTTGGACCTTAAAAGTATTAGTGGTAAAATAATCCTTCCTGAAATATTAGAAAAAGCTGGAGCTAACGAAGCTGATATAATTATTGCTGTTTCCGATGAGGATGAATCAAACATTTTATGCTGCCAATTAGCCAACTTTATATTCAACATACCCACAAAAGTTGCAAGAATTAAGGAATCGGGTTTTTTAAATCCTAAGTACTATGATAACCTTTTTGTTAAAAATAAGATTGATCTAGATGCTGTAATCTCTCCAGAATTAGAGGTCGCTAAAGCAATTATTAGACAACTAAATACCCCTGGAGCATTCGACTCTTTTTATTTAGGTGATAAAGTCGCGAGAATTATCGGAATGTCAATAGATGAGTCTTGTCCTATTGTTAATACTCCTTTAAGGATGTTGCCAGGAATTTTTTCAGGATTAGAAGTAAAAATTTTATCTATTTTCAGAGATAATGAAATTATTATTCCAACTGGCCAAGTAGAAATTTATCCTGGAGATGACATATACATATGTATCAAAAATAAAGATTTGTTAAGAGCACTAAGAGTTTTTGGTATTAAATCACAGGAAAATAGAAAAGTTGTAATCGTAGGTGCAGGTAATGTTGGGTTTAATATAATTAAGATAATTGAGAAAGATTATCCAGAGATTAGCTGTAAGATAATTGATAATAATCTTGAAAAAACTAAATCAGTTTCATCTAAACTCTCAAATCAAAATACTATTTTGTTTGGTGATGCTTTGGATACTGCAATTCTTAAAGAGGCAGGGGTTTCCGGAGCAGAAGCAATAATTTCAGTTACAGATGACGATGAGACAAATATTTTTACATCTTTATTAGCAAAGGACTTAGGTTGTAAAAGATCAATGGCTATAGTAAGTAATGAAAATTATAGAAGATTGTCAAAAAAATTAACCTTAGATGTTTTAATAAATCCAGGTAATATTACAACCTCAGCAATTCTTCAATACGTAAGAAGAGGAAAAGTTAAGGAGGTGCATGATTTTGGAAATGATCGTGGTGAAATTATGGAAATTGAAATTCTTCCAACTACAAAGTTTTCTGATAAAAAAATATCAGACCTTACTATGCCAAAGGGTGTTGTTATTGGCGGTGTTGTTAGAAACAATGAATTAATTTTGACTGATGAAAATACAATACTTCAAGTTAAGGATAAGCTAATAATCTTTTCTATTCCTTCCTCAATAAAAGATATCGAAAAATATTCTGAGGTAAATATAGAGTTTTTTTAATGTCTTTTTGTTACCTCAATGGTTCTTATAAAAATAGTATTGATGCTTTGATTTCAGTTGAAGATAGAGGATTTAACTTTTCAGACGGCGTTTATGAAGTGATGAGTTTCCGCAACGGAAAATTATTAAATTTCGAAAGACATTTAAAAAGATTAAATAAATCATTAATTGATTTACAAATCAAAATTCCATTCAGTAATGAAAATTCTTTAAAGATAATTATACACCATCTTTTAAAATTAAATAACGTTTACAATGGTTTTTTATATTTGCAAATAACAAGAGGAACTGCTAAAAGAAATCATCTTTTTCCTAGTAATGTAAAACCAAATATCGTCATTTTTACATTTTCAAAAATAGGTTTAGATAAATTTAAAAAAGGCGTAAATATTGGACTTACTGAAGATCAAAGATGGACGCGATGTGATATAAAGTCAACATCTTTATTAGCAAATGTTTTAGATAAGCAAAAAGGATTTGAGAAAGGTTTTTTTGAGGTTTGGCAATTAAGAAAAAACTTAATTACAGAAGGAACCACCTCAAATGCATTCATTGTTAATAAAAAAAACTATATTTGTACACATCCCAAAAATAATCTTATTCTTGGTGGAGTAACAAGAGATTGCATCGTAGAAATTGCATTGAAAAATAAATTAAAAGTTATTGAAAAAGCTTTTGATATTGATGATATAAAAAATTGCAATGAAGCATTTTTAACAAGTACAACATTAGGTATTATTCCAGTTGTGAAGGTAGAAAATATAATTATTAATAAAAAAAAAATTGGTTCAATTACCAAAACTTTAATGAATAAACTAGAAGATTTTTTAGATAAGCAAATTTATGAATAATAAAGATATTTTAGTAATTCATCCGTATTTAAAAAGAAAAAGAATAAATAAAGATTATTTCCTCGAAGAGGCTGTAAATCTTGTAAAAGCAATAAACCTAAATTGCATTGATAGCTTGTTAGTAGGTTTGGATAAAATAAATTCAAAAACTTTTTTAAATAAAGGTTTTATAAGAAAAATTAAACTAGAAGCAAGTAATTCTAAAATTGATCTCTTGCTCATAAATACAAATTTATCACCAATTCAGCATAGAAATCTTGAAAAAGATCTAAATTGTAAAGTTTTGGATAGGACAAGTTTAATATTAGAAATATTTGGTTCTAGAGCTAGGTCTAACGAAGGAAAATTAAGTGTAATGCTAGCAAGTCTAGAATATCAAAAGAGTCGACTTGTTAGATCTTGGACACACCTTGAAAGACAAAGAGGTGGCGCTGGATTTATGGGTGGGCCAGGAGAAAAACAAATTGAGTCTGACAGAAGACAACTCACAGAAAAAATAAACAGGTTAAAAAAAAAAATTAAAAACATTGTTTTAAGTAGAAACAACCAAAGATATAGGAGGAAGAAAAATAAAGTTCCAATAATTTCATTAATTGGCTATACGAATTCTGGTAAATCAACCCTTTTTAATAAGTTAACAAAATCTAATGTTTTATCTAAAGACATGCTTTTTGCCTCTTTAGATTCAACCATAAGAAAGTCTTTTTTTAAAAATGTTAATTTTCTCTTCGTCGATACAGTAGGATTTATTCGTGATCTTCCGACTACACTTATTGATGCATTTAAGTCTACATTAGATGAGATAATTTATTCAGATTTAATACTTCATGTTAGAGATATATCTAACGAATACTACTTAGAACAACGAAATGAAGTGATAAAGATATTACATGAGATTGGTATCTATGATGACGATGAAAGAATAATAGAAGTCATAAATAAAGTTGACTTAATGAAGAACTTAAACAAATACCATAATTCTTTTAATGATCAATCAGTATATGTTTCAGCGTTAAGTGGTGAGGGCATTGAGGACCTTAAAACTAAAATTGCTAATAAAATTATCTAGTTTATTTTAGTAATCTTATTAAATTTGAGGTATCTTCTTTCGAATAACCTTTTTTTATTAGTATTTCATAAAAACTTTTAATTTGATTTGTTATCGGTAACTTTATATTGGAGGATTTAGACTCCTCTAATAAAATTTTAAGATCTTTGAGCATTAATTTATTCATAAAACCAAAATTAAACTTATTTTTCCACATTGTTAATGATCTGTTTTCAAGTTGCCAAGATTGTGCAGCTCCATTTCGTATTACTTCCAATAATTTTTCTATATTTAGTTTTTTTTTTTTGGCAAAATTTAAGCCCTCAGCTAAACCTTGAATAATTGACGCAACACATATTTGATTTACCATTTTTGTAAGTTGCCCATTTCCTGATTTTCCCATGTAAATTAGCGATTTATAATAGCAATCTAAATCTTTTTTTAAGGTGACAAACTTGCTTTTATCTCCTCCAACCATAATTGCCAAATTACCTTCTTGTG
>CEOC01074651.1_pt1 | contig 10529 bp, 10 predicted proteins | sample 356191 | NCBI WGS metagenome assembly CEOC01 (sample SAMEA2619952, study PRJEB7988) | marine metagenome | biome: marine biome (ENVO:00000447); feature: deep chlorophyll maximum layer (ENVO:xxxxxxxx); material: "saline water (ENVO:00002010), including plankton (ENVO:xxxxxxxx)" | depth 17 m
TGTCTAATAAAATCCTCAATGGTATCATCAAAATCAAATATTGATTTTACATGATTAGAGCCACGTTCAAATTCTCTCCGCGGGCCTGTAATAGCACCGTGTCCAGAAATAAATAATGTTTCATATCCATCTTTCTTTAAAATTTCAGTTATGCTTCGTGGTCTTTTTTTTATTCCCTCATTAAATCCACCAAAATCTAGTGGATAAGTTTGAGTTAAAATGGGTGGTAAAGCAACTTGAGTTATCATTCCATTAGAAATAATTTTTTTTTTTATTCCGGATTTTATGAGCTTACTTATGTTTGGTGCAAGTAAAGACGATTCACTAGAATTTTCAAATGTACTATATTCACATCCATCAAGAAGTATAAACAATACATTTTTTTTCATAATTTTTCAGAAATTAATGCTTTGATTGACAATTTGGTCTTAAAACAATTTGTTAAAAAACTTTTTAAATTTTCTCATTACAAAAAAAATCTTATCAAAAGAAGATACAATACTTTTTATAAAAAATAATTTTATTTTATCTTCCTTACTATCAAATCTATTTCTTTTATTATAGGAAAATTCTTTATTATAAGAATAATTTTCATTCTTGCCTTTTTTACATTCTACAAATAATGAAGTCTCTGGCGATTTATCAAAGCCTGAATGATACCAGTTTTGATATTTCAAAAACTTTTTCTTTCTCACAAAATTAGATTGTAGTAAATATTTTTTTTTATTATGTATTAAACACAACGGATTCTGCATATCTTTATCTTTAGATTGACAAAATTTTGCTCGGTAAATTTCTTTAAAACCCCATTTCTTTAAAAGTATTTCCAACATTTCATAATCGAAATGGTAAATGTGAGCATAACCTCCGAATATTTCATCCATTTCTCTAGAGATAGCCATCGTATTTTTTCCGGGAGAAATTAACTTGGATAGAAAACTTCCACCAATACCCAAATGATCGGTATAATGTCTAGACATTTTATAAAAATTCACATCTTTTTTTACGTAAGCATTAACCATTTTTTTTAAATCAGGTACAACTATTCTTAAGATTCCGTCCTCTTTGAGTATTCTGTTAAATTCAGAGATAGTTTTCTCCAACCTAAAGTGGGGAATATGTTCTAACATATGGCTTGTAAAAACTACATCATAACTATTAGATTTTAGATTTGTATCCCAACACTTTCCTTTATTTTGCCATTCTTGTGAATAATCTCCTGGACCATTATCTAAGGTTTCCCAACCCTTTGAGTACCACGAGGAGCCTGACCCAATATTTATTTTTTTACTAATCATTATTAACTTTATAAACGAGGTGAACTTCTGAACACAATTTTTTTTTATCAACAGTTTTTTGAAACGAATCCCAAATTATTTGAAAGTTTTCATTGAATTTATTCAAAACAGAATCCCCTTGCACTTTTTTACTTAGCGACATAAATATCGATTTATGAAGATCAAAAATATCACCACCAAACCACCAAGCGCCAACCAACTTAATATTAAGTTTTTTTTCTATCCATTCTATTGATTCATTTGTGTAAAGATGAGTGTGACTTTCTCCTAAAACTCTAGGCGTAAGATTTTCAAAAAGGATTTCAAAAATAGCTCCAAAACTATAGAGTGGAACTGCAGCATAAAGGAATTTGATATTTTTATTTTTTTTTACTTTATTTAAAAAAGATAAAGGGTTTGCAATATGTTCAAGATGAAAAATTGAAGTTATAATTTGAGCATCAGTTTCTTCAACTAAACTTTCAACCTCGGTAATCTTTTTTTGAATTATCAGTTCTCTTCCTAACATTTTATTTCCGTATTTAACTTGTTCGTTATTTACCTCGTATCCAATAACTTTGTCTACACCCCTTTTAAGGAAAGCTTTTAGCAAAAAGCCAGATCCAGTTCCAAAATCACAGCACTTTATATTTTTTAAGCTAACTTTTTCTTTTTTAAGAACCTTTAATAAAAAATCAACTTTAGGAAGATAAACATTGTCTACCTTCCTATCGTAATCTTCTATTGAAAATTTACTGTAGACGTCACTAGAAATACCATAATCTTTTTCATAAATTAACTTATTATACTTATTAGTATCCTGAAACTCTGCGTTAAGCTGACCACAATTCTTACACACAAACCACTTTATACCATTCTTTTTAAAAGCTACTTCCTTCAAATTAAGTTTTTGATTACATAGTTTACAATTTTTTCTTTTAGGCTGTTTTTTGTAAATTCTAAGGCATGATCTTAGATTTTTTAGAAACTTTTCGTTTTCTAGTTGATCATAAAAAACTGAGTTTAAATCATGATATCCTTTTCTGGATTTACCAAACTTTTCAATCACTTTTTACTCATAAAGATCAAAATTAAAATTTTATAAAATTATAACAAATATATTTAAACTAAAAATAGTAAAACAAGAAAATACAATAAAAAACTACTCTAACTTCCTAATTAACTAAAAATTCATCCTGGTAAATTTTATCATAATTTATTCTCACTTTATATTTTGATTTTACGAAAATTAATATTAGCAAGATTTAAATATCAAATGCTTTGTAATTTTTACTTTCATTATTCCATCTTTTTAAAAATTCTATCACTTTTAAATAATTATCAAATTTAAACTTTTGATTAAATTTTTTACTATTCTTAAATATCAATACCATGTCATTTTCATCCCAGTATCTATTATTTTTTACTAATTCAAATCCACAAACTTTGAAAATATTATTTATTGAATTATAACTCCAATGCCATGGATGTGTGTGACCAGAATCTTTGTTTGCCATAAAATAATTAAAAATTGGCTTTTTAAAAGGAACAAGAATTCTTGAACTTTCAGCAACTATCAAATGTCCATTTTTTTTTAAATTATCTGATATTGAGTTTAGAATTTCAATTGGTTCAGAACATGCACTTAATGTCCAATTCAAAATTCCAATGTCTGCTTTTTTTTTCAAAGAAATACCCTCTATACTTGATTGATACAACTTAGGTAACTTAAGTTTTTGTTTCTTAAATCTAGTTTCAATGATTGAAATATTTTTTTTGGCATGTTCAGTCCCAATTAAATCAGAAACTTGAAAATATTTTCTCGCTTTAACTAGCAGACCTCCCTCACCACAAGCAAAATCGATAATTTTTTTTTTTTTAAAATTTGTAAATCTACTTAAAAAATCAAGAACGTAAAAATGTCTCGCGCTCATCCCCGAGGAATCATCAGTGTAAGAATGCGTTTTTGGATCCGTTTCTTTATAATTATAAATTTTATTACTCCATTCCTCTAGCACTTCTGAAGAACTTTTAAATTTATTATGAAACACTAAACCAGTTTTTTTGGAGACACAAACACTGGTTTTAGATACTTTTTTCAAAAAGCTTAATTTAATATAATCTTCTGGTTTATTACTAAAAGTAAAGTCCTTTATTATATTTTTTTTCATAAGTTTTTTATCCATTTTTTCAACAATATTCTATAAACTCAATCAAGATGAATTTACTTTAATTTGTAATACTTTTCCATGAACATTTATCGACTTTGGATAAAAAAAATTTTGTAATTTATTTTTCAAAACTATAGTATTCAAATTTAAATTATCCAATAAATAATTTTAACTTTAGAAAGTCTTATTAAAATTCATTCAAATCATTTTTTAAAATTTTTAATACAAAATCTTTAACATAACTCGGTGTTTTATGATAATTTTTTGCGTAACTAAAGTTTTTATGAAGAGGCTCTTTTTTTAATGCTTTTTTAAATACATAAGAATCATATAACTCAAGTAAAAATAATGGTAAGCCAAGATTAAGCTTTTTTTGCTTATAATTTTTTTTTATAATTTTTACACAATTATGTAAAGCAGAATTACCTTTATTAAAATCACACCCTTCGTTCAACTGTTTTTCAATTTTTTTATCTTTTTTAACTATTAACTTTTTATCAATTAACTTTATTAATGCATTTAATGACTTTGGAAGGAAAGCTGCATCTACCCATTCAGAGGAAAATTTAGAATAATCTTTATACCATTTATAGGTATTTGAAATATAATCTAGATTTATCATAGGAGTTTTCATTACATAAGATTCAATAAAGGTAGTAGTTGTAGTTGATACAATACATTTTTGTTTAGCAATCCATTCAGGAATAAACAAATTTTCATCTATCTCAACTCTATCTTTAAATTTACTGAAACTAGGCAAAACATACTTATAGTAAAAATTAGGTGATTCATGAGGGTGAGGTCTTATTGAGACATTATGGTTAGTATTTTCTAAAATTAAGGTAATTGCTTTATGCATTGTATGAAATGTTTTTACGCTACTAATTGCAAAATTAAATTGATTTTCTTTCCAAACATTTACTAATGCCGGTCTGCCTAAGTGATGATTAACAATATTAAAGCGTGTAATAAAACCAATAGACTTTTTTCTAATTTTAATTTTATTTAATGGTAAATACCTTACCAAATCCATTTTTGGATTTCCGATTGCATGAACGTTGACAATACCAGTTTCATCTTTATATTTTTTAAAACAATTAACTGCAGCATCTCCCCATAATAATATTAAGTTAAAAAGTTTTAAATTAGAATGGTGTTTCACAGCATGGTCGGCCATATCAGAATAATTTACAGCAATACCTTCACCCTCTAAATAAACAAGAAAAGAATCTGGCAACATTTTTTTAACTATTTGTGCTTTAGTAAGAGAACTCACAATCACTATATCAGGCTTCCAAAATTTTAAAGAAAACTCAAAGTTTCTTGTACAGGAAATAAAAACCTCAAAACCATAGTGTTCAAATAAAGCTTTTAAAACAATACAATATCCTGCATCTCTTCGCGCAGCCATTGCTCTTAAAAGAATTTTTGGTTTCAATTATTTATTAAGTAAAAAAGATTAGTAAATATATTTGATTTTGTAAACTAAATATACTCAGCATACAAGTAAAATCTCATCTTCTTTTTATAAAAATGAATTAATTAGAAACTTCCTAATAAATATGTATTTTTTTATTTTTATTGAAAGAACATCTAATAATAGCATCAATCACTTTTTCATTCTGAATTGTATTATCAAGACTAGAAACAAGTTTTTTTCTATTAACAATTGCGTCATACAAATTATCATAAATATTATAGTAACCTGTTCCTAGTTTAGTTTTAATAATTTCTGAACTATCAATAGAAATTTCTTTATAATTTTCTATTGCTCTGTGATCATTTATTTTTGATTTCCGAACAAATAAGCCCTCTTGAAATATTTCAACTCTTCCTTTATTGCCCCAAATATCAATAATAATATCCCGATAAAAATTAAAATTAATAGGACTCATTATGACAGAAATGTTTTTTTCAAAATTCAATTTACAAAATATATCAAAATCATTCTTTGATTTTGCATGCTTACAACTTGATATATTCGAAAAAGATCTAACTGATTGCACTTCACCTAAAATTAGTCTAAGAAAATCTATAATGTGTACTCCATTATTTTTAATTCCATTTCCATAAACCACATTAACGAATTGAATTTTACCTAAAAACTTAAGTAAGTTTTTTTTTTGTAAAAATTCCGTTTTATCAGCTCTTCTTAACAAGTTTACTTGAACTAAAACTCCTAAATCTTTACATTTCTCAAAAATTTTCATTGAGTCTTTCAGATCTTTACCAACAGGCTTTTCTAATAAAATCGCTTTACCAACCCTTAAGTTTTTTATAACTCTATATTTTGATTCTGGCTTGGTTGAAATTACAACAATATCAGGTATATAATCCTTTGATAATTGATTAATTGATTTCAAAACAATAGGTACCTTAAACTGTTTTTTTACTTTTCTCCTGACCTTTTCAGATTTGTCAATAATAGCAGTTAATTCAAATTTTGGATGATTTTTAATTACTTCAAAGTGATTCTGATAAGGAAAAAAAGAACCCATTTTAGAGTCATAATAAGAGGAAACTTTTCCAAAACCTACAATCATTGTAGAGAGTTTTTTTTTCATCTTACTGGCTTTTCTCTGCAGTTTTTATTAATTTCTAACAAACTTGGTTTTTTTTTTAATAAACAAATTATTTCATCTAAAAAAAAATTATCACCACAAATTGGTAAAATATTTGAATATATTTGTCTTACAAACTCCAAATCTTCCTCATAGTCTACCTGAAGCCTAAAATTCGGTTTTGTTTGAGATTTTGGTGCTATGAGATTTTTTATTTTATAATGAAAACTGTTTTCAAGAAAAAATAAACCTACATGCTCTCGATGGGGACCTTCTTCCGACAATTGTAAAGATTTTTCTAGCAACGAAGTCTTAAGTATCATTATTTCTGTTCCTTGAGGAAATGTCTGAGTCAAACCACCCGTACAAACAATATCGTAATCATTTTCTAAAAAAGTTTGTATTGCTTTATCAATTAAGATTGGGTCTATTAATGGACAATCGCCACAAATTTCAACCACCACATCAGCCTTAACAGATTTATTAGCTTGAACAACTCTGTCAAGAACATCAAACTCACTTCCTGTAAAATATTTTACATTAGAACTTTTTGCTATATCACTAATTTTTTTATCTAATATATTAGTCGATGTAGCTATTATTATCTCATCAACATTTTTTGATTTTTTTACTCTATCAATAACTCTAACAAGTAAAGGTTTACCTTCTATATCAGCTAACATTTTTCCAGGCAACCTTGTCGAAGAATATCTAGCTTCGATGCAAGCTACTATTTTCATTATTTTTGATAGATTCCTTGAAGTTTTGAACGGTTTTCATAAACTTTTTTAAAAGCGTCTATAAGTTTTTCAAGTTCATTCATTGAAATTTCGAATGCACATGGCTCAAAGAGTAAAAAGTAATTTTTGTAAAGACTCTCAGCAACTGGACATTTATCGTCTTTATAATCATGTTTCGACTCACTAAAAGGGAACCCTGAAGAACCTATTGCAATTTTTTGTTTAAAAATAGGTAAGTTGTAAAGTGGTTCAACATAACCACCAAAACAAGAAAAACCCTCCGCATTTAACGCTTCAACAAATACCTCCCTTGATACACCAATTATTTTTTCGTCAAATCTAGCCGACCAAACATAATATACGTGTTTACAGTCTTCCCTAACTTTTGGGACATGAATTCCTTCTAAATCTTTAAGATTTTCAGATAAAATCTCAGCAATTTTTACCCTTTTAGCTACATGTTGATTGATATCATTTAATTGAATATTTGCCACAGCTGCACTCATTTCTGTCATCCTGTAATTAAAACCAACCATATTAATAATATCATTCGTACCAGAGGGTCCAACAACCGCTTCAGCATGATTTCTAATCATCTGTAACCTTGTTGCTAGATTTTGATCATTGGTAACGCAAATACCACCTTCACCAGAATGTATATGTTTATGGTAATTAAGACTAAATACTCCAATATCACCAACTGTGCCTGCTAGTTGTCCATTTTCTTCTCCCAAAGGAGCTTGAGCATTATCTTCTATAAGATAAAGATCATTTTTTTTTGCTAATGATTTTAGTTCTTTTAACTTAGCTGGATGGCCAAAAAGATTGACTGCAATTATTGCTTTTGTTTTAGATGATATCTTTGACTTAACCGACTCAAGGTCAATACAAAAATATTCTTCATCAATATCAGCAAAAACTGGAATGCCCCCATAAATAATTGGACACATTGCTGTCGCTGACATAGTTGTACATGGTACAATAACTTCATCACCTGGTGAAATGCCAATAGCACCCATTGCTGCAAAAAGTCCTGAGGTATTTGAATTGAATGAAATAGAGTTTTTAACATTAAATTTCTTACTCCAGTTTTCTTCTAGTTTCTGAATGAAAGGACCACCTAAAAAACCTTCCTCCCAGCTTCCAAAAAAACCAGAGAGACAACCAGATTTTAGAACATTATTAACCGCTTCAATCTCCTTTTTCGAAATAGAACAATAGGGTTTTAAAGGTTTTTCGAAAACCGGTCTACCTCCTAATAATGCCAAATTACTCATAGTTAACTATATAGTACAACTTTTCCAAAAGTCTATTCATAATGTTCTGATTCTAAGTGCCAACGATTAAAAAATTCAACTATTTTTTTTGGATCGTCACATGAAACTATTTTTTTTGGTTTTTTTTCTAATTTTTTAGCAATTATGCATAAGTAATCAGTATCAATATATCTGTTAATAATAAATTCTCCAAAGCCTGCATTATTTAAAAGTGCACTAATAGAATTAGCACTAAAACGAAATGGTTGGATATCTAAATGACTATCTCTAGGTATGTAATATTTCAATGGTTTCTTGAAAGGAACAAGAATTCTACTTCCAGTAGAAATGAGTAAGTGTCCGTGAGAATTAAGCATTTTATTGCAATGCTCTAAACAATTTTTTGCTGATTGTGTATTTTCAAGTGTCCAATTTAAGGAAATAATATCAAACTTTCTAAAACTTTTAGATATTACAAACTCTTCAATACCACCATTAAAACAATTTATTAATTTATTTTCTAAAATTTCATTATTTTCGTCAGAAAGCTCAACCCCATAGATTTCTTTCAAGCCCAAAGAACTATCCCTCAAAAATTGTATAAATTCACCTTTGCCTGCTCCTACATCGCACAGAGTCTTGCCTCTTAAATGTACATTTTTTTTTAAAAATTCTAATGCATACGTTAGTCTTGCATAAACGGCTGGATTTTTCGAATCATAAGTTAAAGAATCAAACTTATTTTTATAAATTTTTTTTTTCCAATCATTTTTCATTACTTCTGAATCTCTTCTGTTTTGACAAAAAACAAAACCACAATTTTTACATACTTCTATTGATTCCTTTTGATTATAGAATTTAACAATATCAATTTTAATGGTTGCATCCGAACCACAAACATCACATGAAAACTTATTATACTTTATTTTACTCACAAACTATTTTAATAAGTGCATCAGAAAAGGATCTCTTATTTAATTTAATAGACTCGTTATTAAAAGAATATTTTTTTGAAAAATAATTTTGAAAAAAAATTTTAATATCCCTTGTATTTCTCACAACTTTAATAAATGGTCGAATATCTGAATTTATCCAATTAATTTCCTTATCTCTTGGAAGAATTGATAAACATTCTTTTCCTAAAACTCTTGCCTCACATATTAGGTTCGTTGTCATTCCAACAATTAGATCCATACGATTTATAAACTTAATAGAATTTTCTTTAAAACTGAATTGATCAATGATTCCAAAATATTTTTTATAAGAAGATTTCTTTTCTTTTGGATGTAATCTAAGGTAAATGTCTGCCTCTTTTCTAAAATCTTTTATAGCAGTTACAAACTCCTCAAAAACAATTTCCGTTCTTTTTTTGCTTCCAGAGTAACCATGAAGGTTATATTCATTGTTTTTTATAAACTCTTCTTTATCTACGCCACCGGATAATTCTCCTAAGAAAGCAATTTTTTTCTTTCCTTCACTTTTATAATTTTGCTTTGCAAAGTTTTGTACGAAATCAAATTTTGGATTTGTAACTTTTATAATCTTCTTACTGTCAATATTTTTTTCTATTAATACTTTTTTAGACCTGCTATCTGAAGTAAAAATAAAATCTATCAAGTTTTTTGTTTTCATTAAGATATCAATAAAGAACTCTTGATCAACAATTGTTGGAGAGTCAATAATTAATCCAGTTAAAATCTTTTTATTTTTAGCCTTCTCAAATAAAAGTTTAGATTTAGTTTTTTTATTTTCAGTTGTTCCTATTACTAATAAATCACACTCAAAAATACTATTATTCTCTATTCTAAAATCAACAACTTGTTCCTTATGATCTTTTAAATACTTTTTAGCAAACTCCTGAGCATATACTTTTAAAATTATATTTCTTTTATCTAATGCTTTACGAATTCCTAATATAAAATTTGATGAACCAGGGTCTTCCAAAAAAAAATTTATTTTTCTCATTAATTATTTAATCTTATTAATTAAATGCCAGCGTTTTTTTTTCAAACTTCCAAATTTCGCTATTTCTATGTTTATTTATTATTTTATCTAATTCATTAGAGTTTATTGCATAATAATCTAACACATCATCAATGTAGGTTTTAGACTCCACATTCCTTCAAATTTTTTGACACAACCTTCGCCAAATTTTCTGTATGATTCGATGATAACCTCTGTATCTGACGTGGTGAAAAATTTACATCCCAAATTTGTTAGTTTTTTTTTAATCTCTAAATAATTATAAATTTCTCCATTAAAAATTAAAACCAAATCGTCTTTTGAGAAAGGTTGATTAGATCTACTTTCTAAATCAATTATTGAAAGACGAGAATGAAGTAACAAAATATTTTTATCTTTTACTACAGTTTTATAAAAATTTTTGAAATCAGGCCCTCTATTTTTCATTAAGTCTAGAGTCCTTTTCACATTAGTTTTTGTGATTTTTACTTCACCGATATATCCAGCAATACCACACATTAGAAATCATATTTTAATATTTAAAAGACAATAGCTACCGCAG
>CEOC01133883.1_pt1 | contig 10528 bp, 5 predicted proteins | sample 356191 | NCBI WGS metagenome assembly CEOC01 (sample SAMEA2619952, study PRJEB7988) | marine metagenome | biome: marine biome (ENVO:00000447); feature: deep chlorophyll maximum layer (ENVO:xxxxxxxx); material: "saline water (ENVO:00002010), including plankton (ENVO:xxxxxxxx)" | depth 17 m
AAAAAAAATAAAATACTTTCAATATGAAATGAATTTACCCTAAGTCTATTAAATTTGTAAAGTTGAAAAAGCTAGGGTAAATAGGGTTATGTTAATGTAGAAATAGTGTAAATTATAAAACCAACATACATTAACAACAAAAAAATGGCTTTACCAATTCCGATACTTTCACCATAAACAAAGATTAGAAAGGTTACAAGAGTTAGTAGGAATAGTACAATTAAAATGTTTAAACTAAATGACAATGTTACGGGGTCCATTAAAATGGGTCCATAAAATGAGGTAAACATTAATATTGGAAAACCTAAGGCAAAACAAATATCAAAAATATTACTTCCCAGTGCATTAGAAATTGCATCATTATAGTTCCCTTTTTTTGCGTCTTTAACAGATAAAATGGTGTCTGGTACGCTAGTGGCAGCAGCAGCAATAATTAAAGCAATAATTGAAATAGGAAGATTAAGACCTTTTAAGTTATGAAAACCAAGAAATGAATATTCTTCTTCTCCAATTAACTCACAAGCTTTTACCAATATTAGACAAGAGATACCAATAAAAAATAATGAAATAATGAGTAATACAATAGAATTAGATTTGTTGAGTCTTTTATTACCTATAATGGCACCAAAAAAATCTAATTTTAAAAACAATATAAATCTATTTCCACTTGTGTTTGTAATCTCCTGATCGAATGATGAAGGTAGATTTTTTTCCATTTTTAGAAACATATATAAGACGTAAAAAGAATAAAGTAGAACTAAAATAAGTCCTCCTATCCAATTCAGCATTTCAAAGTATATAATTAATATTAGAGTAATCTGGGCTAATAGTAATGAAATACTATCTCTTAATATTACTTTTTTTGAAACTTTTATTGCTTTCGCAATTTTGTAGTAATAAACTACTATTACGGAAAATGCTGGAATAATCATTGCATTAAATACTGCACTTCCCGCAACTGTTCCAATACCCCCTGAAAAACCTTCCGCATCTTTCAAAAACACTAAAAAGAAAATAGTAGTTAGAAGCTCAGGCAAAGAACTAGAAATAGCATTAATAGTAGCTCCTTTCACTCCATCAGATAAATTTCTTCCCAAGTAAGATGAAGCAACATCAAAACCGTCAGAGGATTTCCAAATAATGATACTAGTTAAAATTATAAGTAATAATGGAATAACTATCCCCATTTATAAAAATTTGATTTGTAAAAATACAGTTTTTAATTTCTTTTAAAATATTTATTACACAAGTCTTTTAAAATTAAAATTCTTGACTATATTCATACTGAATTATTAGTGCTGTGACAACAGCTATGTTTTATTTAATTTAGAAAGGAGGTGTCATATGTCTATCGAAAAAAATTCTAAGAAGTTGATTAGACCAATGGTGCCTTTAATGTACCAATTCTAATCACTTCTTTCTAACTAAAAGCAGATCGATGGGTCTGCTTTTTTTATTCTTTAATTATTTTATAAGAAAATTCTCCAATTTTTAGAATATATATTTGAGATTCTAATTTTGAAATATCAATATTATAATTAGGTGAATTTAATGTGCCGTTAATAATTAGTTTTCCTAAAGAATTATAAATAGCATAATTCATATTATTTTCATGAATGTTTTTTAATTTAATAATTTTTGAAGATGGGTTTGGAAATAGTTCACATTCAGGTTTGTTTCTTTCACTAATAGCTGTATTTCCACAATTTATTAATCCGTTAATATCATATTGAGAAACAAATTTCCAAATTTCTTCGGAAGCATTTATATCCATATTTCCAGAAACACCAGGCCAATCATGTCCGCCATTAATCACTTTTAATTCTTGAACCGCAACACAATTATCCCCATTTTCCCAAACTCTTTTTTCAACAGTACTTCCATCTGCAGCATTGGAGTTAGGAAGTTGAGTAACAATTGGATTTAAATCTGTATTATTATAATTTGTCCAATAATTGGTTATTTCACTTACAGACATGTAGTATGGTTGAAATCCTGTATATGTTGAATGTGGACTTGAGTCTAAAGTTCCAGGAATTAATAAAATTGCAGTTGGATGAACAGGAGAGCAATTTCCTAGGTTATAGTAACTGACTCTAAATGCATCTACCAGCATACTTCCTGAAACGGAAGAAAATGCCGCAATTCTATTGTTTAATCGGCAGCCAAGTTCATATGAAAAAATACCTCCTTCAGAGTAACCACATGCATAAACTCTATCATTATCAATACTATACTGATTTCTGAGTGTGTCAATAATTGCTTCTATAAAGTTTACATCATTATGCGTTGTAGGCGCTTTATGCAACCACGAATTACTACCATCTGTTGGGTCTACTGCAGCCTGAGGATAAACAGCAATAAAGGCAGCTGTATCTGCCAATGATCTCATGTCATTTGTGAAAATAAAACTTGATGCTGTTCCACCACCACCATGAAAACTAAATAGTAAAGGATAGTCTGTATTTCCGTCATAAGATGCTGGGATATATATAATGTAACTTCGGTTTTGGCCATCAAAGAACAGGGTCTTATTAATTTGTTGTTGGCAATAAAAATTGAATGACAAAAAAAATGTGCTAAAAAAAAGATATAATTTACTCATTTATTTATTTTATTATAAAAGTAATAATGTTTTATAAAATCAAATAAATTTATGTGGCTTAGCAATGCTTATTTTTTCTTTTTTAGATATAGAGCATCTAGCCAATAAATAAGTTTAACTGAAAAAGTGTTCATTGGACCATCCTCTAAACTTGAAGATAAAGTATTCCAGTAATTTTGATTTACTTTTTCATTATTAGAAAAAATAGAATTTTTCCAAACAATATTAATTTCACTTCCTGGAAAAAACACCCACCTAAAAAGCATATCAATAGTAAAGGCATTGTAATTAATATCATAAACAGATTGTCCATTTTCATCTTTTCCAGTGTAGTTTTCCAATTGACTTAATCTTCCAGAACTTAACAACTCGGAAAAGCTATTATATTTAATAACAGCATTATAATTTCTTAATCTAAAAGTTAAACCAATTCTATTAGTAAGAGTATAATCTAAACCAATAGTTTGTGTAGTATTTATTCTATTTCTATTTCCAAAAATAATTCCATTATGAGAAATTTCGGGTGTTCCAAAATCAACTGCATATCCTTCACTATTATTTTGAAATCTTTGTTCCCAATAATGTGTTAAAAATAGTTGATTGGTTATTCTAAATCTTGCTTCAAAATCGTAGTTCCATTCCCACCAATCATTGCGCTCTACAAAAACATATCCCAGTCCAACATCAATTGCAAATTTTTTCTGGTAGTTGGAAGAGAACCAGGCTCTAGTGCTGGTCCAAACAGGTCGGATAAATTTTTCTTCACCAATAATATCTCCCCTAGGTTCAAAATAATCATTAGATTCATTTAAGGTTCCACTTAGTCTTATACCTGCAGCATTAAAAGAGTTGGAAATCATAGTTGCTCTAGCGTTCCAAAAATTACCACCAAATAAGTTGGGGGCATATAACCACTCACTTGTAAAGGAAGCACTGGTAAAATATTTATTTAATTTATTATTCTTAGGATTGAAATTTCTGTAACCAATGAATATTTCTCCAACACGACTGTTATTGGCTCTTAAAAATCCTAAATCATTAGGATTGTAGGTGTCAGATTCTTCATAATATTCAACCCCATAAGTCAAGTTTCCCCTTTGTTTTCCACCTTCAATTCCCCAGGTGTGTCCCAAGGAATTGTCGTTTGAATTAATAATGTTAGAAACTACGGCTTGAGTTTCAATAAAATAGTCGTTGTTTTTGGTGTTAAAATTAGTGCTTATTCCACTCACGTTAGCATCATAAAATTCTCCAGCTCTTGATACATTGGTATTGGTAAAAGTGATAAACCCATTGTTTTTAAGATTTTGGTCTAAAACTATTACATTATAGTTACTTAGCGGACTCACAACAATTTCTCTGTTGGTACTGTCATAGGAATTGAAAGCAATAGCTTTTTGTTCTGCGGTAACGCCATTAAATACACCAATTCCCAAACCATTATTTAATCTACCTGAAATCTTACTGGCATTAATAAGTGGAACTGAAGTTGGAATTTCTGTTAATTCTTCATTTTCATTTAATTGACTTTGGTAAACTTTAGATGGTGTCTGAACACCTATTCTTCTACTGTAAAATAGACCAGATTTATTAAAAAGCTCAGTTCCTTCAGTAAAAAACTGTCTGTTTTCATTAAACCTAATTTCAAATGGACTTATATTGAGAACTTGTTGATCAAAAATTACTTGACCAAAGTCTGGTAATAAAGTTACATCAAGGGTAAATGCTTCATTTACGCCATATTTTACATCCATTCCTCCGTTGTAAGTAGAAAAAACTTCCAAATCCCTCGAAAAACTTGTGTAGGAAGAGACAAAAGGGATTAGAGCTAATCTTAAGGGTGGACTGACATCTTTAATACCTTTAACACTACCACTTTCTAGAAGATAATTTTCTAAATCTGGATTAACAGGCATCCAGGTAACTTCTTCTCTAAATCTACTAATTTGTCTTCCAAAATTTATATTCCAATTTTGAATTTCAGATTTTGGAAATCTTAAAGCAGAGTAGGGAATCTTTACTTCAGCAAACCAACCTAGATCATTAATTTCAGTTTTACTTCTCCAAACCAAGTTAAATAAATCATTAAACTCAGAATTGAAAATTTTAGCATCTAGTTGAACTCCTCTGCTGGTTAAAGCAAACATAAATCCATTTTGGTTATCCTGATAAGTGTCTATAAATATGGCAAATACATCCAAATTTGGATTAAAATCATCTCTTATAGATAAAACTTTTGATAAAGAATCTGGATCGTCGAAACATTTAATTCCAAAGTAAATAGCCTCTTGATCGTAAAGCATTGAGACCTGAGTTTCTTTTGAAGGAGCTTTCCCCGGAAAAGGTCTCATTTGCGAAAAACTAGAATACCATTCTGCCTCTTCCCATTGTTTTTCATCAAGCTTTCCATCAAGAGAGATAGATGTTACTCTTTTATTTGCTCTGATTTCTTTTTGGCTAAAGCTTTGTAAAAAAAATAAAATGGGTAAAACAACCAGTGTCTTATACATTTGGCAAAAGTAACTTATGTAATGAACTTAAATTGTTAAAGAGTCAATAATTATTTAACATTTAAATTTAGATAAGTTATGTTAAATAACTCTTTGAGAAAAATATTATAAATTTTTTTAGATTACTAAGTTTATTAATTCCTTACATTATTGATTAAAAAAGGATTTTTATTAGTAACTTTTATTACATTGAGAAAATGAAAAGAACCAGCTTTTTTTTAACCAAATTACCCTTAATTTCAGTTTTAATTTTTTACTTTTTCTGTTTGATTGCAGCTTTTCTTTATCCCGGTTCTGAAAAAGAAATTATCAATTATAAATACGATGGTTATTCTATAAGTCATAACTTTTTAAGTGAATTGGGTTGTGTTAAAACAAATACTGACGAAACTAATCCTAATATTATTCAAGAAGACAATTACTCTTCAATGATTTTTTTTAATTCAGGTCTTATTTTAATAGGTTTAACTATATGTTTATTTTATTATCATTTCAATAAGTTTTTTAAATTTTCAAATGATTCTAATACAACTAAAAAATTTGCTGTTATTACATCAATAATTGGAATTATTTCAGGTTTCATGTTTTCTGGAGTTGGTTTAGTTCCTCATGATGTAAGTTTTATCTGGCATGTGATTTTTGCCAATGGAGCTTTTTTATTTTTATTTATAGTTTCCATTTTTCACACCATAACAATTTATTTTTCTGAAAAGATTCAAAATATTTTTTCATTAGGTTATTTACTATTCAGTATTTTCCTTCTTATTTATGTTTACATCATTTTTTTAGGACCAAAAATTGGCCCTGGTTTTATTTTTAATGAAGAAGAACTTATGCTACAGGTAGTGGCACAAAAAATAATAGTTGCCTTATTTACATTAGCTATGTTAAGCCAAGTGATGGCTTTCAAAAAAGCTTAAAAGAGAAGTTTTATTATTTATTCTAAACTTTCTATTACAGCTTTATTTGGCAAATCTTCAAAACCCATGTTGAATAATGTAAATCCAAATATATCTGAATATTGTTCAATGGTTTTACTAACAGGTGTGCCAGCTCCATGTCCAGCATCTGTTTCAATACGGATAAGCGTTGGATTATTTCCAGATTGCTTTTCTTGAAGTTCAGCTGCAAATTTAAAACTATGTGCTGGAACAACTCTATCATCGTGATCACCTGTAGTTACTAAAGTGGCTGGGTATTCAATACCTTCTTTTACATTGTGTACTGGAGAATAACCTAATAAATATTCAAACATCTCCTTACTATCTTCTGCAGTGCCATAATCATAAGCCCATCCTGCTCCAGCAGTAAAAGTATGGTAACGCAGCATATCTAAAACTCCAACAGCAGGTAGAGCAACTTTCATTAGTTCAGGACGCTGGGTCATTATGGCTCCTACTAAAAGACCACCATTTGAACCTCCTCTAACAGCCAAAAACTCACTAGATGTATATTTATTTTCAATTAAAAATTCAGCAGCTGCAATAAAATCATCAAAAACATTTTGTTTTTGCATTTTGGTTCCAGCTTTATGCCACTTTTTTCCGTATTCTCCACCGCCTCTTAGGTTAGGAACAGCATATATTCCACCTTGTTCCATCCATACAGCATTGGCTATACTAAAAGAAGGGGTAAGGCTAATATTAAATCCTCCGTAACCATAAAGAATAGTAGGGTTTTCACCATTTAATTTTAAACCTTTTTTGTGAGTAATTATCATAGGGACTTTAGTGCTATCTTTTGAAGTATAGAAAACTTGATTACTTACGTAATTTTCAGGATTGAAATCTACATCTGGTTTTTTATATATAATAGATTTTCCATCACTAGGATTATATGAATAAATGGTAGAAGGCGTTTTATAATTAGAAAAAGAATAATAAAGAACACTGTCTTCTTTTTTCCCTCTAAATCCACCAACACTACCTATTCCAGGAAGTTCAACATCGTAAATGATTTCTCCTTCATAGTTGTATTGCTTCACCTTAGAAACAGCATCTACCATATATTCTGCAAAGAAATATCCACCTCCACTTGAAGGACTTAATACATGTTCTGTTTCTGGAATAAAATCAACCCAGTTTTCTGGACTTGGATTGGAGGCATCAACAGTAACAATTTTTTTATTGGGAGCATTTAAATTAGTTGCTAAATATAGCTTACTGCCTTCATTCTCCATTACATAAGTATCGCTATCGGTATGGTTTAAAATGGCTACAAAAGCACTTTTTGGCTTGGATAAGTCTTTCATAAATAATTTATTTCCTGATGTTGATACACTAGCAGAGACAAATAAATAATTTCCATCTTCAGTTACACTTCCACCAACATATCTATGTTTTTCTTCATCAGTACCTCCAAATACAAGTTGGTCTTCGGACTGTGAAGTACCTAGTTTATGAAAATATAGTTTGTGCTGATCGGTTTTTGCAGATAATTCACTTCCTTCGGGTTTGTCATAACTGGAGTAAAAGAATCCTTCATTTTTTTTCCAAGACAGACCACTAAATTTCACATCAATTATGGTGTCTTCCATGATTTTTTTAGAAGAAACATCCATTACAATTATTTTTCGCCAATCGCTACCACCTTCAGAAATCGAATAAGCTACAATGTTTCCTGAGTCAGAAAAACTTAACCCCCCCAGAGATATTGTCCCATCTTTGGAAAATTCATTGGGATTTAAAAAGACTTCCGGAGTTTCGTTTTCTTTTTGTCTATATATTACATATTGGTTTTGTAAACCATCATTCTTATAAAAGTAAGTAAATTCTCCTTCCTTAAATGGAGCACTTATTTTTTCATAATTCCACAAATGTTCAAGTCTTTTTTTTAAATCTGATCTAAATGATATATTATTTAAATAAGCGAAAGTTGTTTTGTTTTCAGCTTTTACCCAAGCTTCTGTTTCTTTTGACCTATCGTCTTCTAACCACCTATATGGGTCTATTACATCAACGTCAAAATAATTATCGACAACTTCTTTTTTTAGTGTTTCTGGATAAATCACAGAGTTATTAGTTTTTTTTTGAATTTCATTACAAGAAAAAAGTATGTTAAATATGCATACAATAAATAGTAGTTTTTTCATTTATATTAATTTTTCTAAATATATAGTTTATTAACTAAATTAATATGTCAATATCTAATTTTTGATAAGAAAAAGATTATCTACTTGTCACTTTGAAGAACTTATGGTTTTTTTATTACTTTAATCAAATAAAATATTCATTATGAAAAATTTATTTTTTGCTTTTTTATCTCTTTTTTTAATTTTTAGTTTAAATAATATTTCAGCACAATCTAAAAAAGGAAAAAAGAAAAATAAACAAACCAATGAGTCTGTAAAAAAAGAAAATAAAAAAGAGACAATACAACCATATGGAAAAGTTATTAAAAAGTCAGCTATTTCAGATGAAGGTTTATTCATTGTTCATAAAGTAGAAGATAATCAGTACTATGAAATTCCAGATTCTTTATTTGGCAGAGAAATGTTAATGGTTACTAGAATTTCAAAAACTGCAAGCGGCATTGGATTCGGTGGAGGAAAACAAAACACACAAGTGCTTAGATGGGAAAGAAAAAATAAAAAAGTTCTTTTAAGAGTAGTATCACATCAGATAGTTGCATCAGATTCCTTACCCATTCATGAAGCAGTTGTGAATTCAAACTTTGAACCTATTTTGTATAGTTTTGATATTAAGGCAATTGGCAAAGACTCCAATAGTACAGTTATTCAAGTAAATAAATTTTTTGAAGAAGATGTCAAAGCAATCGGTTATCCTCTTAAAAGAAGAAAAGCTTATAAAATTAGTGGAATTGATAAAACAAGGTGCTATATAGAATCAATAAAGAGCTATCCATTAAATATAGAATCAAGACACGTAAAAACATATAAAGCTAGTGACCCTCCCTCAAATTCTAGTACTGGTTCGATAAGTATGGAATTAAATAATTCTATGGTTCTTCTCCCTGTTAAGCCAATGAGAAGACGTTATTTTGATCAAAGAGTGGGATGGTTTTCAAGAAGTCAAACCGACTATGGTCTTGAAAGTCAAAAAAGTAAATCTGTTAGATATTTAGATAGATGGAAACTTGAAGTGAAAAAAGAAGATATTGAGAAATTTAAAAAGGGTGAACTTGTAGAGCCAAAAAAGCAAATTGTATATTATATAGACCGTGCTACACCTAAAAAGTGGATTCCTTATTTAAAACAAGGTATTGAAGATTGGCAAATTGCCTTTGAAGAAGCAGGTTTTAAAAATGCAATAATTGCTAAAGACCCTCCATCAATAGAAGAAGATCCTGATTGGAGTCCAGAAGATGTTCGATATTCTGTAGTTCGCTACTTAGCGTCACCAATACCAAATGCTAATGGACCTCATGTTAGTGACCCAAGATCAGGTGAAATATTAGAATCTGATATTAATTGGTATCATAACGTTATGCTTCTTCTCAGAAATTGGTTTTTTATACAAACTGCAGCTATTAATCCCGAAGCAAGAACTCCTGAATTTAGAGATGAAGTTATGGGAAGTTTAATTCGTTTTGTTTCAGCTCATGAAGTTGGTCATACTCTTGGATTGCCTCATAATATGGGTAGTAGTTCTGCTTATCCTGTTGACTCATTAAGATCTGTTCATTTCACTAAAAAATATGGAACTGCTCCTTCAATTATGGATTATGCAAGGTTTAATTACGTTGCTCAACCTGAAGATAAGGGTGTTTCTTTGATGCCTAATGTTGGAATTTATGATAAGCATTCAATTCGTTGGGGATACAGACCAATTTTAGAAGCTAAATCAGCTAAAGATGAAAAGCCTATTCTTGATGAATGGATTAGAGCCCATGAAAACGATCCCATGTATCGTTTTGGTAGTCAGCAATTTGGCAATCCTATTGATCCAAGTTCACAGACTGAGGATTTGGGTGATGACGCCATAAAAGCAAGTCTTTATGGAATAGAAAATTTAAAGAAAATAGTTCCTAATTTAAATAAATGGACTTATAATGAAGGGGAGGATTTCCAAGAATTAGAAGACTTATATGCTCAGATTTTTAATCAATACAATAGGTATATGGGTCATGTGATTGCTAATATTGGAGGAGTTTATGAAAATTATAAAACATTTGACCAATCTGGATCCGTTTACAGTCATGTTGTGAAGAACCATCAAAAACAGTGTATGAAATTCTTAAATGAGCAGTTATTTAAAACACCTGCATGGTTAATTAATAAAGATATTTCCAATAAAATTGAATTTACTGGCTTAATAGAAAGAATAAGAAAATGCCAGTCAAATAATCTTAAAAAAATTCTTGATTTTGCTCGTTTAGCAAGAATTATTGAAAATAATACTGTAAATGATAAAGAATCTTACTCACTCATTGAAATGTTGAATGATTTACAAAG